>WLWD01004974.1_pt1 | contig 37881 bp, 29 predicted proteins | sample 6712731 | NCBI WGS metagenome assembly WLWD01 (sample SAMN12718690, study PRJNA576275) | sponge metagenome | isolation source: marine sponge | host: Mycale hentscheli | place: New Zealand: South Island, Marlborough, Capsize Point | collected 2014-11-01 | reverse complement strand
TTGGTAACAAGATACTTGTTATAAATCCAGGTCTTTATTCCTTCAGGGAGAGTAACTTTTGACCATGGGCCACGGGTTTGTAGAATTTCAACAGGGGTATCAACAGGAAGTTGTGTAAAAACTGGAGCATTTTTCTTTGGACTGGACCTAAGTTCAGCAGTTATGGAGGTTTTCCAAAACGTTTGGGCTCCAGAGGTTGGGGTTTCTTCTTGCTCATTGATAACTATCTCTGATTCGTGCTCTGACTCTGGAGCTGTGGTTTCGACCAGTTCTGGTGCTGCTATTTCAGCGTTATTTTGGTTGGTGGATTGTGAAACCGTTCCCTGAGAAACGATTTTAGCAGCAACACTTGGGTTCTCATCCATGATTGCTTGGAGTACTCGATTAGCCTCGGGGTGATTCTGCTGTTCGGCCAGACCAATCCACTTAGCGGCAACTTCAATATTACGTTGCTTTTCTTCTCCAAGATAGTAGGCAAGCCCGAGGTTAAACTGCGCGCCACTGTCGCCTTTATTAGCTGCTTGTTCCCACCAAGCGAGTGCGGTTTCTCGGTTCTGTTCAACTCCAGAACCTTCCCATAGAGCGACCCCTACATTGAACATCGCAGTAGAATGCCCCTGTTGAGCAGCCATGTCAAACCACTTAAACGCCTTTTGAGGGCTAGAGTTAGCTGACTCGCCTCGGAGCTGCATCACACCGAGTGCGTACTGGGAGTTCATGTCTCCATTCTGAGCCAGTTCAGTCCAGACTTTCTCAGAATACTCAAAATTATTCAGGTGGTAACCGATATATGCTGAAGTGTAGTCGTCAGTTTGAGCGAAAACTAACGATGACCATCCGACAAAAAGAAATATCGTTAGAACGGCATTTCGTAAATGTTGTTGTGAATGCAATATAACTTGCTTTGAGAAAGTGACAGTTTTTGTTGACATGCTAAAGAATGTAGGGCAATTATAATAAATAACGGTATGAGTAAACTCAATCCCTCAGTAGTATGGTATGGACCTTCTTTAAGATGAAAGTAATAAAAATCGAGACTTATTCTACGTAAATATGCACCAAAGTGCTATCCAAATATCTGTATATACCCCTCGGTAATCATTTTTATCGAGACATACAGAATTACCACTAGGCCTGCGTATCCAATCCAACGGTGTTTTTGTAAAACATCAGCTAAGAAAGAAGCTGCCACCGTCATAAAGGCGATAGATAAAGTGAGGCCAATAACTAGTATTGTATTGTTTCCATCGGCAACACCCGCAACCGCAATAACATTATCCAGAGACATTGATAAGTCAGCAACAATAATTTGAGAGATAGCTGATAACAATGGCGGATTCTCCTTAGGTTCACCATCTTCGTCTAGGCTGGCTGCGGCAGCAGGGGGGGTACGTAGCTCCTGCCAGAGTTTCCAACAAATCCATAATAATAAAATACCGCCAAACAGCAGTAATCCTTGAATCTGTAGCAACTGCACTGTCAGCAATGCAAAGATAATACGCAATAGCACTGCAACTGCAACGCCGTAGAAAATGACTTTGCGTCGATAATCTTTGGTGAACCTCGCGGCCACTAGCCCAATGACAATGGCATTATCGCCAGCTAGTACTAAGTCAACTAAGATGACTTGTACTAATTTATAAAATGAATCCAATAGTTCCATAAAGCCTAAAGTGAGGAGTGGTGGTTAAATAGATATTTGCCAACGTTTAGATCAAACGTGTGATACCTCTCGCCGCGGGCGGATTATATCTCAGACTGAACTCGATTTGGCAGTTTTACTGCGTATCAACTTACATCAACCTTTTACAATACTTCGAGAGGGACCCAGCGATGAAGTTATGCGTAGTTCAACAAAATACGATATCGCACTAGCACATGGGAGGTGTGGTGGGTATCATTCGGTACCTCAAAATTTGAGGTGTCAAATCGGCTTGCCCGCCGGTTCCGAGATCATAATAGGCTTGCCCCACTTTAAAATATGAAAAAGAACTTATTACTGTTGGCAATCTGCCAAGCATTGATGCTGTCCAGCATATCGATGATGATGTCGAGTTCTGCATTGGTTGGAGTTGAAATTGCACCCAGCGAGCAACTGATAACACTTCCCGTGGCGCTGATTTACGTCGGTGTAATGTCGATGTTAATACCCGCTTCTTTACTGATGCAAAAATACGGAAGGCGTTTAGGGTTTACCATCGGTGCGAGCTGTGGAATCATGGCTGGAACATTGGCATCATTTGCTGTTTATCATTCCAGCTTCATCACATTCTGTATTGCGTCGGTATTATTAGGCGTTGCAAATTCCTTTGCTCAGTTTTATCGTTTCGCAGCAGCGGAAGTTGCAACACCACAGTACAAGAGTAGAGCCATTTCGTGGGTGTTAGCAGGTGGGCTAGTAGCTGCATTCATCGGCCCGTCGGTGGCGAAATACACCAAAGACGTTTTTCCAGGGCCGAGCTTTTCTTTTTCATATCTCTTTATTGCTTTATTTTGTATCGGTGTGGTCATAATTCAGGTATTCCTTCGAGTGCCAGGGGCATCCTCATCGGCGTCTGGAGAGGAGAGCAGGCCACTCATAAAAATTGTCCGAAAACCAACATTTCTGACTGCGGTGGTTTGTGCGATGATTGCTTATGGCACAATGAATTTGCTGATGATCGCGACCCCCTTAGCCATGAACCACCAGCATATGGATTTCGCAGATACCGCCACAGTTATCCAATGGCATATTGTGGGAATGTTTGCTCCTTCGTTTTTTACTGGTAATCTCATTCACCGATTTGGTGTCCTAAAAATCATGTTCGTCGGTGCTATCTTTCTCTTGGTTTGTGGCATTGTTAACCTGTTTGGACAAAGCTATTGGCATTTCCTTATAGCATTGATCTTTCTGGGTATTGGTTGGAACTTCCTATTTGTGGGTGGTACCACACTGCTCACTGAGGTATATCGGCCCGAGGAAAAGGGGAAAGTCCAAGGTTTAAACGACTTTCTCGTTTTCTCTGCGGTGTCAACCACCGCTTTAGGTTCTGGGTATTTGCACTTTGTGTTCGGATGGGAAAAATTGAATCAGATTACATTTCCAGCGATAGTTTTCGCGGCAGTCATCATCACAGCACTCTATGTTTCCAGAAAACGCGGTCGTCAGGAAAGTTCTAGACCTACCTGACGATGGTTGTCTTTACCCAAAGTTCAAGGTCTTCGGCAGTCGTAAATACGCTCGAGAGGACTAGGTTTTTCGAACATGTCTCAGTTCTGTTTTTGTCGCCATATCATGAAAGGTAAGTTTGTCTCGCCGAAACAAGCTCATGAGAAACCCAATTCCAAAGACAGCCCAAGACAGTATGGCAAATAGAAACCGTTTTAGCGCCACAGACCAAGAAATACCGGGTTGAGGTTCCAATAGGGAAGGGTATTGAGATCTATCCTGGGAAAACACTTTTATTCTCCATGCTTTCATGCCTATCGTTTGTCCACCTTTGTGCCAAGACCAAGCAAAATATAGAAAGCTAAATTACAGACCTCAGATTACACTACCCGTTAAGAATGGTCTTGTGGAATCGTTCACATATCCCATTTGTCTGCGGTGATTTCACCTTGGTTTTCGTGTGCTCAATGTTATTCAGTGCCATGTAAAGCTGATAATCATGCTGATCGGCTCGACCACAATACTCGGTTCCCCTGTCAGTAAGAATGCGCAGCATGGGAAGGCTGTGCTCTTCGTAGAACGGGAGCACCTGATCATTGAGCATATCCGCTGCGGTGATCGGTGTTTTGGTCGTGTAGAGCTTCGCATGAGCCACTTTGGAATACGTGTCCACGAAGGTCTGTTGATACACTCTGCCGATCCCCTTGAAGGTACCGACGTAATAGGTGTCCTGTGACCCCAGATAGCCGGGATGGGCGGTATCTATCTCACCACAGGCCACATCGTCCTCTTTCTTACGTTCCATGGCCGCGACCTGGGATTCAGTCAAAATCAATCCCTGCTCAGCCACTTTATTAGACAACGCTTTTAACCGGTCTTTAAAGCACGCTAAACCATGTCGCAGCCAGATACTGCGAACTCCGCTGGGTGAAACGAAGGTACCTCGTTTACGCAGTTCATTACTGGTTGGTAGTGTACCCTGAGGTCTGTAATTTATTTCTTTAGCGATGTTCGTTTGGCTTAGGCGAAGTGAGCGTAGCGAACGAAGCCAAAGCCGGTTTTTCTGGATTAGGTGTTGAATGTTGAGCCATCAAGTCGTTCCATGTTTGTGACTTAAGCAAATGTGGAGGCAACCCAATGACCCAACCGGATTACCCTAACCTATATGAAGTAGTGATGGAACAATTGATTCAACATGGCCCCCAGGCATTTCGTGATGTCATTACCGCGATGATGAATCAGGCCATGCAGATTGAGCGGTCTCAGTTTCTGGGTGCCGCCCCTCACGAACGCAGCAACGACCGTCAGGGCCATGCCAATGGATTCAAACCCAAACTGGTGGACACGACTCTTGGGACACTGAATTTGTCGATACCCAAGACCCGTAACCACGGTGAGTCCGGGTTTTATCCACAGTGTCTGGAACAGGGACGGCGTAGTGAACGTGCTTTGATGCTGTGTGTGGCAAAGATGTACATCAGCGGGGTCAGTACTCGTCGTGTGGAGAAGGTGCTGGATCTGTTTGGTATTGAGAAGATCTCCTCCACTCAGGTGTCCCGTGCGACGGCCCTGCTGGACGATGCTCTATCGGTTTGGCGTGACCGGGCCCTTGGAGAGATTCGGTATCTGGTACTGGATGCGCGTTACGAACGGGTCAGGATGGATCATGAGGTGGTGGATGCGGCGGTGCTCAGTGCGGTGGGTATATTGCCGGATGGCAGACGCAGTGTACTGGGCGTGCAGATCGCGACCAGTGAAGCGGAGATCAACTGGCGGGAGTTTTTACAGTCTCTGGTAAAACGGGGGATGCACGGCATCATCTACATTGCCAGTGATGACCACGCGGGCCTCAAAGCAGCGAGACGTGCTGTGTTTCCGGGGGTACCGTGGCAGCGTTGTCAGTTCCACCTAGCACAAAATGCGGTCAATCATGCGCCGACAGCAAAGGTTCGTAGTCGGATTGGTGGTGAACTGCGTTCGGTGTGGAATGCGACGGACGAGGCATCTGCCCGCGCTCAGTTGGAGCAACTGGCGGCCCGTTACGAGTCAGATTACTCAAAGCTGTCGCAATGGCTGCTCGATAACGTTCCTGAAGGACTGACGGTGTTCAATTTACCGGAGTCGCATCATCGAAAGATGAGAACGACGAATGGAATTGAGCGTCCGATCCAGCAGGAGATTAAACGGCGAACCCGGATTGTCCGGGTCTTCCCGAACGACGCATCTTTACTCAGGCTTGTCAGTGCCATTCTCGTTGAGATTGACGATGAATGGAGCAATGCCGACAAGCGATATATCGTGTGGAACGACAATAATGACTCAAACTAAACCGAAGTTACAGACGTAGGGTTGCACAATCACGAATATGATACAAAACAGCAAAATTGCATCATAAATGATAGCGCCTAGTCGTCTGATAAATGAGCAAGAAGTGACTGGTGATGAACTGGCTGTTGTTTGGGTAGTTTGAAACATATAGTGATTATTGATGATACCGGTAAGAAAATAGGTATTTTGCCGCTTATCTTAGGGTTGGAGATGACGAGAGAGACCGATGCTCTGGATTGTGTATCGAGAGTGGTATTTCGTGAGGGCAAATCCTAAAACTAGAAATGTCATCAACCCAAGCACCCCGTTTAGTCTAACGGGCAGAGGTATCGGTCAGAATTAGTTATAAGCGCTAACGCTGACGACTAAACCGATGACATAGAACCCCAATCAGTGCAGCCCTATGGTACGAAGTTCGAAAGTACTAGGTCGCAGAGGCCGCTACTATTTCATTGATCGTACTGCCGAGTAGAGCGGTAAACTCCGCCTCCGTTTGATGGGCGTTTAATCCCTCGGTTAACGCTCTGGAAAAACTCGCTATCATGCCGTTATTCTCAGACAATTTTTGATTTGCCATCTCTCTGTCATACCCGCCAGACAACGCGACCACCCTAACAACATTTGGATGGGCTATACACTGTTGGTAAAAGTTATTGGTTTCTGGCAGGGTCAGTTTCAATATGATTTGTTGATCTTTTGATAACAAATCTAAATGCTTGATTAGCTGACTTCTGAGAAAATGCTCAGACTGTTCTTTTTCGGCAGAATTGATATCCACTTCTGGTTCAATGATTGGAACTAATCCAGAAGCACAAATTCGTTTTCCAATCTCGAATTGTTGCTCAACAATCGAATTAATACCTGCTTCATTAGCAAACTTAATTACAGATCGCATTTTGGTACCAAAAATACCATTTTGATTTGCTTTTTCTAGCAATACGTCTAGTTCCGGCATGGATTTCATAACTTGAACGCCGTCTTTTTCATCAGCAAGGCCTTTATCAATTTTCAAAAAAGGCAGGACTTGTTTGCGCTCCCACAGGTATTGTGAGGTAGGCATACCTTCCACGGTTCTATCCATGGTATTTTCGAACAGAATAGCACCGAGAATTTGATCACCAGTGAATGCGGGATTAGTCATGATTCGGGTGCGCATGGTATGCACGGTCGCAAACATTTCCTCTTCACCAGAATATTGATTTTCTGAGATACCATAAAGCCCCAAAGCCTTGGGTGTGCTTCCGCCACTTTGGTCTAGTGCGGCGATAAAGCCCGTTGAGTTTCTTGCTTTATTGAGTTGCTGTTCAAAAAGAGTCATTAGTTATTTGTATGAAATTTCTTAGGGCCGTATTTTCCCGAAAAAATTAAATGATCGCAAGCGACGAACGGGGTAGTATCCTCATATTTTCAGATATTGCCCACTCTCCAAGCAGGATTGTTACTGGATTATATTTAACCCCTAATTCGACACCTCTTACCTACATGTCAATTAATGGGAAAGCAGGTTCCTTTCAATCCTTGTGAATTTTAGACTAACTGACGGAATTTCGTATGGAAGAACCCGATCTAAAAACGCTCCTTGAACAGGCTTTACAGTATTCAAAAGAGTACATTGATTCGATGCCAGGTAGGATGGTTTATCCGTCCGAGGAGGCAATTTGGAACCTCGATGGGTTAGATGTTCCGTTGTCCTTGGAAGGCTACCCAGCTACAGAGACGCTTGCCTTGCTACATCGACAAGGATCCCCTGCCACGGTCGCCCAAACTGGCGGACGATATTTTGGTTTTGTCAATGGTGGGGCGCATCCTGCAGGGTTGGCGGCTCGATGGCTAGCTGATACTTGGGATCAAAATGCCGCACTCTACGCTATGTCACCGGTGGTTTCAAAGTTGGAGGCTATTTGTGAAAAATGGTTGGTCGATTTATTTCGTCTGCCTAAAGATTCTGCGATGGGGTTAGTCAGCGGTACATCTACTGCGCTAATTTGTGGATTGGTAGCAGGTCGAAATCATCTATTAGAAAAACAGGGCTGGAACGTCAGTGAGAATGGGCTTATGGGAGCGCCGGAACTCAACGTTGTTATCAGCGAGCATGCTCATGCCACGGTCCTTAAAGCACTTTCATTAATCGGATTGGGTCGTCGTAAAGTGTTCAAGGTTCCCTGCGATGACCAGGGCCGCATGAAAATTGAAGCTCTGCCTGAGTTTAATTCTTTTACGTTAGTTGTGGCAGGTGCTGGTGAGGTAAATAGCGGTAGCTTTGATGACATGAAAGCGATTTGCGCACGAGCCAACTCCGCAGGTGCTTGGGTGCATATCGATGGGGCATTCGGTCTTTGGGCCGGTGCTTCAAAATCAACCTATCATCTTTTCGACGGAGCAGAGCAAGCAAATTCTTGGTCTGTGGATGCGCATAAAACACTAAACGTTCCCTACGACTGCGGGATTGTGTTATGTCGCAATCGTAGTTCGTTGATTTCGTCCTTGCACGCTTCTGGTAGCTATATCCAGTGGAGCGAAAACCGCGATGGGATGTTGTATACCACGGAAATGTCTAGGCGAGCCCGGGCAGTTGAGCTGTGGGCCGTACTTAGGACATTAGGCCGAAATGGCATCGAATCGTTAGTGGACCAGTTGTGTGCTCGGGCGAAATTGTTTGCGAATTTACTTCGCGACGCAGGGTTTAAGATTATGAATGATGTCACCTTCAATCAAGTTTTGATAGCGGGTGCTTCAAACGACGAAACCCAACGAACCCTTGAGTATCTTCAAAAGAGTGGGGTGTGCTGGTGTAGCGGTTCAGTGTGGAAACAGCAGTCAGTTATTCGTATTAGCATTTGTTCTTGGATGACTTCAGAACGGGATGTGATTCTTTCAGCAGAGGCGTTCATCGAGGCGAGAACGATGGCTCAAAGCGTGAAGCCTTAGGGGAAAGCGCTCAACGAAGCCAGTAATTAGGACTCACTCTAGTCCAAAGAATTGGAATCAACAGATTCCGTAAAGCTGACTATTTGTCGTCATTTGTCCTAGGGAACCTCTGCAAAAGTCTAGACGAGTCGAGTTGAGATGAACGCGTAATAGTCATCCTATTGCGAAGATTTGGTACGAAAAAGCCGTTCATTCTATCAACCCAAATCAATAATTTGAGTGATTAGGGACAAATATGAGAAAGATGAAAAATAGGGCTTTTAAGTATAGTTGACTTGTGTGATTTCCAGGTGCTAAATAGGCTCTCTTTCTCGCTAATGGCCGCGTTAACGAGCGAAGATGAAACCAGACAAAAAACCAGATAAGTAATCGGCAAAAAAGGTCAGCTTTATGCCTAATTAAACGCATACTTTAGGTCAATTCTTAACAACGAATTTTCACTGCTTAGCTACTATGTCGAGCTATTTAGTACTGCTTAGTATATCGAAGTCTTATGCCAACCCTATATGAATTTCCACCCACGCGATCGAATAGAGTGAAGTGGGCGCTTGAAGAGCTCGGAATTGACTATACCAGTTCCTTCGTCGATTTTTTTAAATCAGAGCAACAGTCAGAACAACACAAACGCATCCACCCACTCGGGCTGGTTCCTGTGTATCAAACCGATACTTATACCATGTACGAGTCGGTCGCGATTTTGTTACAAGTTTTGGATGAATATCCCCATGCCAAACTGGCCCCGCCCATCGGCACGGCAGAACGGGGGATTTACTATCAGTGGTGTGTTTTTTCATCCGCCGAGCTAGATCCTCATTTGTTCGACTTTATGAAACATACGATGCACCTGTCAGAGGAGGAGCGTGTTCCCCAGATTGCTCAGCGTGCAGAGAAACAGTTTCGTGCAAGAGGACAAGTGTTATCTGATTTTCTGCAAGACAAACATTATGTGCTGGGCCAGCATTTCTCCGGAGCGGACATCGCATTGGGATACTCTTGCAATTGGGCCGCTTACACAGGGCTTCTTAAGGAATACCCGATTCTTGTAGAATACTACGCTAGATTACAATGCCGACCTTCGTTCCATAAAGTATTTGGTTCATAATCTTTTAATGCTAGGCTTGACCGATGTTCAGGTGTCATCTGTTCAGGTGCCGTCTTGTTATTCGCGAACGCCGTAATTCAGAGGAGGCGCTAGAACAGGTATCTCTCAGTTCGTCCGCTAACTACTTTAATCGTAAACCCTAAGCGTTGGTGGACGCAACAATCCAATTGAAATACCCTCTAAACATGGTAGACTAGATTTCAAGTTTTATTAAGTTGTACACTGATCTGCTGTTTGGTGTACGACAAATTGTGGCGCAGCGTTGAGCAATGCACCATATCGTTTTTGTCACTCAGGGAGTTTTTCACTCTGACTACTACTCGCACAATGGCTATTCTGTGCTCGTTCCACTTCTGCAAAATGTTGATATACATGACTTCAAGAAAACACTTCCTCGATTCAGTCCATTGGATCAAATCTATCACCATAGGGGCACTGCTCTTCATGGTCTTTCCTGCATTATCATATGCTGAAGGCAGTACTGTGGTTCCAGAGGGGTTTAGTCTCACTGATCACTGGGTAGGCATCGCTGCGTTGATTATTTTTGTGATTGCTTACATCTTTGTCATGCTCGAAGAGTACACCCATCTGTCGAAGTCGAAGCCTGTTATTGTCGCAGCGGGATTTATTTGGGCGTTGGTGGCTTGGGCTTATGGTCAAAATGGATTGTCAGGTGTTGTGGAGAATTTGGCTCGACACAATCTCCTCGAATATGCTGAATTGATGTTATTTTTGCTGGTTGCAATGACTTATGTTAATGCCATGGAAGAACGTAGGATATTCACCTATCTGAGGGTTTGGTTAGTTCGTAAGCAATTTAGCCTACGGGGAATTTTCTGGTTAACAGGCCTAATTTCATTTTGTTTATCACCCATCGCTGACAATCTCACCACAGCGCTAGTTATGTGTGCGGTGGTGATGGCGGTGGGCGGAACTGATCGCAAATTCATCTCCATTGGATGTATTAACATTGTTGTTGCCGCTAATGCTGGTGGTGCATTTAGCCCATTTGGTGATATCACAACGTTGATGGTTTGGCAAAAGGGAGTCGTGTCTTTTTGGCAGTTCTTTGATCTCATTATTCCATCTATCGTCAACTGGATTATTCCCGCGGTGTTTATGAGTTTTGCGGTCGATAATGCTAAGTCCTCCAGTGTGACCGAAGAGATAAGGCTTAAGCGGCATGCCTGGGTGATTGTAGTGCTCTTCCTTGTCACTATTGCTACCGCCGTGAGCTTCCATAATTTTCTTCACTTGCCTCCAGTTATGGGCATGTTTCTCGGACTCGGGTATTTGCAGCTGTTCGGTTTTTATCTTAAGAAAACTTTCAGCGAAGCCTATATCTCAAAAAAGTACGATATCGCTAAGGAAGATATTGATAGCTTTTTGAAAACCGGGGATATTCAACCCTTTAATGTGTTCTTGAATGTCTCCAGAGCCGAATGGGATACGCTACTATTTTTCTACGGCGTTGTAATGTGCGTGGGAGGGTTAGGGCACATTGGTTACTTGGCTTTCACTTCTGACATCATGTACAACGTATGGGGGCCAATGGCAGCAAACATTAGTGTGGGCTTTATGTCTGCCATTGTCGACAACATTCCAGTGATGTTTGCGGTATTGACGATGAACCCTGACATGTCCCTTGGGCATTGGCTGCTCGTCACACTAACAGCTGGGGTTGGAGGCAGTATGTTGTCCGTTGGCTCTGCGGCCGGAGTCGCACTAATGGGGCAGTCCAAAGGTAACTACACTTTCTTTGGTCATTTGAAATGGACACCCGTGATCTTTTTAGGGTACGCGGCGAGTGTAGCCACGCACATTTGGTTGAACTCATCGTTGTTTTAGGTTTTTCTTCCCGGTGGTTTAGCGCGCTCCAAAAACGAGTATATTTGGAGCGCGTGCCATCACTTTATAAGATCTTAGCTGGAATATCCTATCATCTGAAACAGAAAAACCGTTAGGAACTCGAAGCTCTTGCTTTTTCCAGCTTGTGTTTTAACGATTGTTTGTCAATTTTACCAATGGGTAGTTTGGGTAATTCGTTAATGATTTCGAAGTTTTTAGGCACCTTGTAGTTAGCTAGCCGCTCACGGCACCAGTGCTTCAATTCTGCTTCATCGACATCCGCATTCTCTTGAAGTTGAACAAATGCATAACCGACTTCATTGTAAATGGGGTCAAAAGTTGCGAGCACGGCGGTCATTGCAACCCCGGGGTGCTCTTCGATCACAATTTCGATTTCTCTAGGATAAATGTTAAACCCACCGGATTTATACATTTCTTTAGTTCTTCCGACCAGATGCCAGTTGCCATCTGATCTGAGTTGAGCAATATCCCCAGTCTTGAACCAACCATCAGCGGTAAAGGACTCGGCGGTCGCTTCCGGCTCATTGAAATAACCGTTCATTAGCCATCGTCCTTTTGCTTGGATTTCTCCGGGCTCTCCAATCTCCGCAATTCTTCCGTCTGCTTTCATCAGTCTGAGGTCATATCGTGGTTCTGGCCTGCCAATGGTATTCGCCAATACTTCGTGGGAAGCATTGGCATCAGAATATGATGCATAAGCCGTGAGTTCTGTCATTCCGTAAGCCATCGCCAGTTTCGCTCCCAAGGTACTAAGAAATCTGACCATGTGCTCAGGCATTGGTCCACCACCCCACACAATGTATTCCAGTGAGGATAAATCCGATCGATTGAATTCAGGGTGGTTAATGACCAAATGAAACATCGCCGGGGCTTGTAACCAGAAGGTGATTTTTTCTGTTTCAATTACTTTTAAAATCTCTCCAGCATCGAAGCAGTCCATGAAAATCAACGTTCCCCCAGCAACAAGGGCATAACTTGACATCATGCCAATGTTTGCGATGTGATTGATGGGCATATTTTGTAATACACGCATTTTTTCACTAGGCCACCGACTAAACTCAATGTGAGCGCAATGAACCAAACCGAAATGGGTATTCATCGCTCCTTTTGGGCGGCCAGTGGTACCTGACGTGAAAATTATGACAGCTGGATCGTCTGGTTGGGGGATTTCTCTGGCGCGATGCCATTGCTCATCGGAAGTGCTACGCGAAGAGGCGAGGAAATCGTCATAAGAGATACCAATCTCTGTTCGGGATTTGATTAAATATCACAATTTCCTGAATACACTGATATTCAGTTTTCAGGGCAGCCAGCTCGACATCATAACAACGATCATCAATTTCGCTGAACGCAAATATCAACTTAGGTTGCGCAGTGCTCACGACATGCTGGAATTCAGCCAGTTTGTAACGTGGATGCATGCCCATCCAAATTGCACCAATATCCACAGTGGCCATCATGACGATAAAGAACTCAGGACTGGGCGGCCCAAGTAGCGCAATGCGGTCACCTGCATTAACACCACTAGCCAGTAACGCTCTGGAAACCTGTTTCACCTCATTTGCCAGTTCGGCGTAATTATATCGAGCACCCTTGTGTACTAGTGCCTCACGGGTAGGTTGATTGTCGGCATGAAAGAAAACATAGTCACTGATTCTTTCAAGCATCGGTATATCGAGTTCAGATTTCATGTCTTGGATTAGGTTTTTGGATTCGGCCCTGAGATTAGATAGGTCTGTGGCCTATTTCGCACCAAAGACTGGACTTGGCGAATATTGTAAAGATAATACCAAGGAACTTCTGCAAAAATCATAATCGATCATGATATCTTCAAAGGCTCACTAGGCGTCGTTGCCGCAATACTTCGTTTACCCGTCTCTAGCCTCAATAGCTATCATGGGCATGACTAAGTGAATGGTTTGCCATTCTTCGTTGCCTTCTTAGGACCTTCGTTAGCAACTTTATGATCGAAAACGGCATAATATAAGTAGCATCATGACAATTGAAACTAATCTTACGGCAAACCATTTCCTTGGTGGTGACACGGTAGTGTAATCTGAGGTCTGTAATTTAGCTTTCTATTGCAGCTTCGCTATTGGCTTTGGCGGAGTGAACGTAGAGAGCGAAGCCAAAGCCGGTTTTTCAGGCTTTAGTATTGAATGTTGAGCCATCAAGTCGTTCCATTTTTGTGACTTACGCAAATGTGGAGACAACCCAATGACCCAACCTGATTACCCTAACCTATATGAAGTAGTGATGGAACAATTGATTCAACATGGCCCGCAGGCATTTCGTGATGTCATTACCGCGATGATGAATCAGGCCATGCAGATCGAACGATCCCAGTTTCTGGGTGCGGTGCCCCATGAACGCAGTGATAATCGCCGTGGCCATGCCAATGGATTCAAACCCAAACAGGTGGACACGACCCTTGGGACGCTAAATCTGTCGATACCCAAGACGCGTAATCACGGTGAGTCCGGGTTTTACCCGCACAGTCTGGAACAGGGACGACGCAGTGAGCGCGCGTTGATGCTGTGTGTGGCTCAGATGTACGTTAGTGGTGTCAGTACGCGCCGTGTGGAGAAGGTACTGGATCTGTTCGGTATTGAGAAAATATCTTCGACTCAGGTGTCCCGTGCAACGGCTTTGCTGGACGATGCCTTGTCAGTATGGCGAGATACGTTATCTGGTACTGGATGCGCGTTACGAACGGGTCAGGGTGGATCATGAGGTGGTGGATGCCGCGGTGCTCAGTGCGGTGGGAATACTACCGGATGGTCGACGAAGCGTACTGGGTGTGCAGATTGCCACCAGTGAAGCCGAGATCAACTGGCGGGAGTTTTTACAGTCGTTGGTGAAACGAGGCATGCATGGCATCACTTACATTGCCAGTGATGATCACGCGGGTTTGAAGGCGGCAAGGCGTGCCGTGTTTCCGGGTGTACCGTGGCAACGCTGTCAGTTTCATCTGGCACAGAACGCGATTAATCATGCCCCAACGGCAAAGGTTCGTAGCCGGATTGGTGGCGAATTGCGTTCGGTCTGGAATGCGACGGACGAGGCATCTGCCCGCGCTCAGTTGGAGCAACTGGCGGCCCGTTACGAGTCAGACTGCTCGAAGCTATCGCAATGGCTGCTCGATAACGTTCCTGAAGGATTGACCGTGAGATTGACGATGAATGGAGCAATGCCGACAAGCGATATATCGTGTGGAACGACAATAATGACTCAAACTAAACCGAAGTTACAGACGTAGGGTTGCACAATCTGGTGACACCATTCGAGAATTCGAACGAAATGGTGCTGTAATCATTCGCGGATTATTTTCCGACTGGGTGGAGTCTCTTTGCCTTGGTATCGATAAAAACATCAAAGAGCCTGGTCCGTTTGTTCGGGACTATTATGACTCCAATGGAGGTCGCTTTTTTAGCGACTACTGTAATTGGAATCGAATACCGGAGTATCGGCAATTTCTATTCGGCTCCGGTATCAGCGACGTTGCTCGACAACTCATGGGATCAAAAGCGGTCAGATTGTTTCACGAGCACGTTCTCGTCAAAGAGATTCAAACCAGCATTTCGACCCCGTGGCATCATGATCAACCCTATTATTGTGTTAATGGAAAACAAAATTGCAGTCTCTGGTTAGCGCTAGATCAGATTGATGAATCCACTTCGATTGAGTTTATCGCGGGCTCCCATCGTTGGGGCAAGTGGTTCAGGCCGGAACGATTCGATAAATCGCCGCCGGGCATTTTCAAGTAGGTGGATTGGCGATGACGCGACCTTCGCGGTTCGTCAGGGCAAGACATCGCCACCATTTCCTGATTGTAAACTACAACACGGTGATGAAATGGTTAGCCATGAGTTTCCCACTATTTCATCGCATTTTGTTCGAGACAAGCTACCGGAATAAATGAATAATCAGTAATGAAAACGATTCATAAAGGGTTTTCGCATACTCAAGTATTTCACCCAAAGCCTGATCAACTCGCCTCAGCGCTGGGTAATCATGGCGTTGACGTTGTATCCACGATTCACGTCATTCTGTATTTTGAGGAAGCAGCGCACAACCTTGCTTTGCCTTTCTTTGAACTGGATGAAGTCAGCGTAGGAACCCATGTGAATGTTGACCATCTTGCACCAGCTTTCGGAAATAAACCGGTAACGGTGAGCGCTACGTTAACGCTGCAACAGGGGCGTCGACTAGAATTTGAACTAAAGGCATATCAAGACGATACATTGGTCATGCGTGGACAGCATCATCGTGTAGTGGTGGAACGAAGCGCGTTTAGTCTGCCAGAGGAGGGTCTCGAAGACCCAATCAACTTGGGTAGTACAACCTGCGGTTCCATTGACTTCTGGTTCGATTTTCACAGTCCTTGGTGCTATTTCGCTGCGAACCGGATTGGAAAAATTGCTCATCAACATCAGTTGACAGTGAACTGGATGCCGGTTCATCTCGCCAACCTGAGCGATGCCGTGGATGGTAGAAGGCCATTGGAGGCGAATAAACGCTTCGTCGATTGGTATCAACAAGATCAATATGATACCGCCGAGTTGATGGGGTTACCTTTTTGCCCCCACAAAGAATATCCTCTTAGACCATCTCGTGCGTTGCGAGCGGCTATTTTCGCCGATGAGCAGGGGTTGGCAGAGCCGTTTGTGCAATCTGTTATGAGAGGTTATTGGTCTGAACAAAAAGATATATCAAACCTGAGTTGGTTAGCGGAACAAGCCAATAAAGTTGGCTTAAACTCCGATCAGCTGGTCGAGGCAACCCGAGACCGAAAATATAAACACCTTCTTGCCCAGAATCTTAAAAAGGCAGTCGAAAGCAATTTATTTGGCCTTCCTTCCACCGTGGTTGGCAAGAAGATATTTTGGGGTAATGACAGGCTTGATCTACTCAACCATTATTTGTCGACCGATACTTCGTCCCCAGTTCTAACAAGTAACGCTAATAAGAAAAAGACGTTAGACTGATTGCTGATGGTTATGTTTACTTACTGAGCCGCAATTAGTAGGCGTATATTCACATCCGCCCCGACAAGTTCTCTCTCATAACGCTAAAACGTTACACGATCAGGATGTTCCCAAAGGGTGAAGTCCAGGCAAGGCCTCTGATCCCTTGTCCGCTTTGCCATTGGAAGAATGGCGATAATTAGTGATCGCGGCTAACAATTCGTCGCCGTTCCATGCTCGTTGTACTTGGGAGTACATTGCCGCATCCAACTTACCAATCTCCTTTTCCAATGCATCGTCACGAATTCCAAGAACAATATCATGAAGCGTGAGCGGACCAGAAACGGATAGTAGCGCTGCGCCCCACCTTAGAACCGAGACTCTGGCGTCCTGGGGCAAGTTCTCAGAACAAGCACGCTTTACTTGCTTCAATGCAATGTCCGCCTCGTGTGCCCGTGAATGTAATTGAGTGATCGAATTAGATTCATCTGAATCTGCGAAACGTGGTTTACGCTTTCTGATCAGCAGAAAGAGAGTACCTATCCATGCAATACTAAGTATTCCACTAACTATTTGCCAATATTGTTCTGCTTTAGGGGTATCAGTGGATGGCGGCGCCATTGTCAATGGAGGTGATGGGAGCGACTCGATATCGTCTGAATTCTGCTTCTCGCCAGAAGTCGATACCGTAATATTATCGTCGGAGTTTTCTAGTTCCAAAACACGAAAACTGCCCCCATTCAGTTTAGCGAAACGTTGGGAATCTGTCTTGATGTCCCACCATGGTATAGAGATCGCAGGAAGAGAAAACGTGCCCGGCTTGGTTGGAATAATAGCAATGCTTTGGGTTTGGGTCCCAACGAGCTGCCCATTTTCAAGTTGGGTATCCAATACGGGCTTGTCAGCGTATATCTTGAAATCTGGTGACTCAGGAAACCTTAGCTCGGGGAGTTGTTCCGCTGTTAAACCTAACGATCGTATTCGAATTTGTTGATTAATGGGCTCTCCAGCACGTACTTCAATAGGAGCGCCAGATATTCCAACTGTGGGTATTTGGCCGGACAGGTCCTTTAAATCCAGTGCAGTGGCGGGTAACCAGGTCCCGCCCTGAAATTCTGGATTAGGCGGTTGTATATCCAGTTGGAGCTTTCTCGATCGATGACTTATCGGTGTGCCTTGGTTGAAAAAAGAACTCATTAGGTTTTGGGTACTATCTTGGGCTAAACCGGAGAATCTCAACGGATCAAGTGCCAGCTTGCCGCTTTTTTCTGGAAATAGTGCATATTCCCGCTCGACGATGAGATACTCCCGTTGATTAATAGTCTTTGTATATTGCCTGTCTTTACCTAGTCGCCTGATAGTAACGTCATTATGGGTGGGCTCGGACAAAGTGGCTTCTGCAAGTGCCACGCCCAAGTGAAGCCTGACAGTTAATGTGATCTGTTGTTGGACATAGCTGTTCTCTGGGGTAGCTTCAAGGACGATAAAAACATCCTCTTCACCATTCGATTGGATCGCCTTAGCACTTCGAGAAAGCACGGACACATTCAAGGGTTGGGTTGACTCACTACCAATGGCGATAGAAGGAACGATCAGGCGCCCACTGCGTTTAGGTTCAAGCTCAATAAACCATTGACGTTTAAAGGATTGAACACCGTTGACCATGGAAAATGATTGGTTCGAATTGGTGCTGATAACGTTAAAGCTTTCAGTCACTGATTGGAGGTCAATTTGCGCTGATTGATCTGGGTTATCTGACTCAACTATCAAACGGATTGTGTCATTTTCCATAACACTCGTTCGTTCTAACATAGCGTTGGTTAATGCAATTGCATCATTTAAAAACAATACCGCACACAGCCCCAAAAAGAGTCCAGCGGCGCATTTAAAGGTGGCGTGACCGGTCGAAAACACAGTGATCAGTTTCATTACCATGATTGAGATTGCTGATTTTGCCCCGATGCTTCGGATCGAATAGGGTTGGATTGAGAACGCTGACGTTGGTATTGATAGGCGAACTTCCTTCTTAATAGTCCACCAGGGTCATCCGGTATTTGCCGCAGCCATTGGCTTAATGCCTGTTCCGATTCAGTGGATGCGTCTGTTAGCTGATCTTGTGATGATTGAATCACAGGTTCATCTTCCATCTCTTGGCCTAAATTCGATGGGCTCTGTTGATCTTGGTCGTCTTGAGTGTCCTGGATCATCTCTTCTTGGTCGGATTCCCGGTCAGGTTTGGCTCCGATAGTCTCGCTCTCTTGTTGGTCTTTTGTAGGTTGGCCGGATCCAGTGTCGGGAGAGGGCGGCGATTGCTCTTGATTATTGCTATCACGATTGGCTTGTTCTGAATCGCCATTGTTTTGGGGTTGCTGGTGCTGGCCATCGTCCTGACCGGAAGCTGATTCCCCCGCATCATCTTGCCTACTATCAGATTGCTCAGACCGTTTCGATTGAGAAGTCTGTTGATCCAACAACTTTTTTACCAAATCGCGATTAAAGATAGCATCATCAAAGTTCGGTTTCTCATCAAGGGCTTGATCATAAGCGGTGAGAGCCTGCTCAAGTTTTCCCATCTTAGCCAACGTATTACCAAGGTTGTATTTACCCATAGCGCCGGGCTGTTTTTCAAACGCAGACTCCGCTTCCTCATATTTTTCAAGCCGGTACATTCCTGTGCCTTTCCAGTCAGAAAGTGAACTTGATGATAAGATGTCAAATTCATCATTTTTTAGCGCCACTGCCGCTTGTTGGTCATCCCTCATCCAGAGATCTTGCCATTCAAATGCCCACGAAGAATCTGGCAAGGCAAACTGACTTACAATCACCACATTGAGCAACCACCCACGACGGAATCCAAAACTTACGATCAGCAATAATGGAAGCAATAGCCAAACCCCATTATCGTGCCATTGATCACCACCAAATCGTTGAGTAATCTGATCTGAGTCTGGCGATGTGAGCAAAGGCGTCGCGTGATCCATCAATGACAGGACATCCTTACCATCACTCAATAAGGGGGTATAAATGCCATTTCCGACTTTGGCAATGCGTTGCAAGTAATCAACATCGACCCCCGGTAGAACAATGTTATCGTTATGATCTTTAAGAAAACCGCCGTTGGGCAATCGAATCGGCGCTCCCTGGGAAGTGCCAATGGAAATTACAGATGTCTTATATCCTTGAGCAAGTGCTTCTTTCGCCGCACGCTCAGTATCAGGAGGAACACCGTCTGTTAGTAGAATAATGCTACCGGAATAGGCTCCGGTTCGCGCAAGGAGTTCTGATGCTTTTTGAATACCAAGATCCGCTCGGCTTCCCTGAATCGGCACAGTGTCGGTATCTAAAGAGGGAATCAAATTTAAAAGAGTTTCGGAGTCATCAGTGAGTGGACTGACAACGAAGGCTTCCCCAGCGAAGGCCACTAATCCCTGTTGTCGACCTTTCGCGGCGTTAACGAGATCAAGTAATTTAAACCTTGCTCGGGTTAGTCTTGATGGTGAAAGATCGTCGCTGTCCATCGAACGAGAGAGGTCAAACGCAAACACTATATGTTCATTGTCAGGATAAACGGGTTGAGGCATTCGTTGCCAACTTGGCCCTGCCATGGCGATAGTCGTGAGCACCCATGCCACGCACATCAACCACAAACCCAAATTCTGTATTTTTGATTGGTTACCAATGACGAGATGAGAGAGTAAGTGAGAATCGATAACATCGCTCCAATTGGAATTATTCGCTAATCTTCTCCATACAAGCCAGATCATTATTAAACCAAGTGGTAGGCATAGCAACCAAAATGGTCTCAGGAAATGAAAGTCGCTCAAATCTCCAGTCACGTTTTCTCACCATGAGTGATTTTTCGCTCTGACAGAAATATGGGTACGCAATGCATTAACATCCAGAACCCAGAAATAACGAGCGCCAAACCCAAGGGCCAGAAAAACAACGATCGGGTTGGACGAAGGTTTTGTGCCTCCTTTTCAATGGGTTCAAGCTGATCAATCAGTGCGTAAATATTTCCGAGTGATGCTTCATCGGTGGCGCGAAAATACTGGCCGCCAGTTGTGGTCGCTATGTGTCTTAACAATGTTTCATCAAGATCTCTGGATGGATTAACTGTTTGTCTGCCAAAAAAGGAATCAACCTCCATTTCCGTGGCGCCAATGCCCACAGTGTGAATCCGCAGTTTTGCGATGCGAGCTAAGTCTGCTGCTTTTGATGGCTCGATTGTGCCGGCGGTATTACTGCCATCGGTGAGTAGTATGAGCACTTTTTGATCGCTTTCAAGAGACTGTAAACGCTTAATTGATAGGCCTATAGCGTCTCCAATCGCGGTTTTTTCTCCCGCAATACCAATTAGTGACTCATTAAGTAACTCGATCACGGTATTACGATCTAAACTGAGAGGAACCTGTAGATAAGCTTGGGTGCCGAATAGGATCAGACCGATTCGGTCGCCAACCCGCCGTTCAATAAACTGTCCTCCTACTCGTTTAACGGCATCTAGCCGGGTTTGAAGTTTATTGCCGTGGAGAATATCTTGCTCCTGCATGCTTCCAGAGACATCTACCGCCATCATAAGGTCACGACCACTGATAGGAACGTTGATATAGTCTCCGACTATCTGCGGTCGTGCGGCTGATACCAACAAAAGGAGCCAAATTGATGACATCAACAACATACGCCATCGATGATTTTTTGATGCTTGTTTAAAATCAGATTCCACCAATGAAGGATAAAAAGGAACCTTTAATGCGGCGATTTCTTGCTTTGCCGGGGGAGTTAGACTATGCACCAACAGTGGTAACGGTATGAGCAATAGCAACCAAACCCATTCGAAGTGAATCATCATTGTGATGTTCTACCGGCCTGTGTTTTCGATTGCCTGTCGCCCAACGGCTCGCTCCTCAGCCGAATGCATCTCAGACTTGGGTTCAAACTGTGGCTGGTCTTCAGATTGATACCGAGCGGTTTTAACCCATTGTATCAAAGCCGATTGAAACTTCTTCGCGGCATCATAAACCACATCATCGCCCAACAAAGGCTCTGACAAAGCGCTTTTTGGATGCTGTGTGGGTGTACGGGAAACATCGCTGTCATGCTTTATGTAAGGCAAGCTGACCAAGTAAGACACAGTAGGTGTACTAAATGCTTCTGGATTACTAGCGTGTTTTTTAAGGAACTGGAGCCACTGCTCACCATGCAGTGAAGCAGCGTATTCACGACCAAATTTAATCATTGCGTATCGTTTTGTTATGCGCAACATTGACGCTATTGGCCCCGACAGGGTTCTGTGTGTTGAATCGGCGCTAAAGCTTACCGCTTTTAGCCGTTGTATTGCCTGCCTTTTCGCTCGGGTATTGTGCCAGTACCGAACTCCTAGGAAGATGATTATGCAAAGTATGATCAAGCCCAATAAAAACAACCCCCACCATCCAGGAGCTGGGGGCCACCAACCGCCTTCCACAGGCAAGTGGATGTCTCTCAGGTTAACAAGTGGATCTACACCTTCCATTACGCTCCTCCGTTCTTCTCTATGGTGGATTTAATCATGTTCAATCTGATCCATCGACAATCAACGGATCTGTGAACCGCCTTGTGAACTGAGTCGTGAGCTGTTTCACGATATAATTTCCACTGGTCAAATTGATCAGCTGGAGATTCAACGTCTTACATAACTCATTAATTCTAAATTCGTTGTTCTCATAAGGTGCGGTAAACGCCGCCCTTGCATGGGGTTGAATGGTATCGATTATCCTGTTTTTATTACCATCCGTGACTACATAGCGCCCCGGCTTTGGGGCCATTTTTTCCAGTGGGTCAGATACTTTGATCAACATCAGATCACAGCTCTTTTTGAGTTGGGTAAATGACTCCGTCAGATTCTGATCAAATGAAAAAAAATCGCTTAATACGATAACCAAACTGCCGGGATGGACAATTTGGTTGATATGCCCAAGCCCCGCGGCCAAACAATTGGTGTCTTTTTGGGGAATCACTGTTGAAGGCAGCCCTTTCGATGCGCTCGCCAGATGGTTGATAAATGCAAGCGTCCCACGATTGCCGGACCTTGGTTTGGTATTTGTTATACCACCTAGGGTTGAGATTACACTCCCAACCCGATCACCACTTTGCGTAGTTGCCCATGCCAATAACGATGCGGCCTTAGCCGAGGTAACGCTCTTGAGACAAACTTTGCTGCCGAAGAACATACTCGGACTGTAATCTACTACAAGGTAAACAGGTCGCTCACGCTCCTCTGTGTAGATTTTGGTATGTGGCTCTCCGGTTCTAGCGGTAACGCGCCAGTCAATGCGTCGAACGTCATCACCCGCTTGGTATCGTCGAGATTCGTCAAAATCCATCCCTCGACCACGAAATTTGGAAACATGGCTCCCTGCCAATACAGATCGGGCTCGATTGACGGACCTGAGGTCAACAAGCTTCGCTTGATTCCTTAGCCCTATGAGCTCCGATACATCGACCCATAAACCACCCTTTGCCGGGGAGACGTGTTGACTCGATGTCACAAAGGGATTCTTGGCCAAAGCACTAAACATAAAAGGGTAATGGTTTGTGACTCTTAAGGTACTGCAACGACTTCCAGCAGTCGATCAATGATGTTATCGGTGGTGAGGCCCTCGGCTTCGGCCTGAAATGACAATAAGATTCGATGTCTCAGAACATCGTGTAATAGTTTTTGTACGTCATCAGGTGAAACGTAGTCTCGACCATTGAGCCAAGCAAGCGCTCTCGATGCACGTTCTAGGCCAATGCAACCCCGAGGGCTTGCACCAAACTCAATGAGCCCTGACAGTGCCGGACCATAGTGTTGAGGTTCCCGTGTTGCATGAACTAACTGCACGATGTACTCTTCCACCGCATCGGATAAATGGACATCAAAAATCGATTGTCGTCCTTTCATCACCCGCTCTACGTCAAGTACCGGCTTTTTTTTGACTTCGTCTTGTTTATCCATTCCAATACTCAATTGCGCTTCAAGACGTGCCAAAGAAAGCACAGCCCTTTCAGTATCAATGGATGGGTAGTCCACGGTTACGTGCATCAAGAATCGATCCAGTTGCGCTTCGGGCAATGGGTAGGTGCCTTCCTGCTCAATGGGGTTTTGGGTTGCCATGACCATAAACAACTGGGGTAGGGGGTGGGTTGCTCTGCCGATGGTCACCTGTCGTTCCGCCATCGCCTCAAGCAACGAAGACTGGACCTTGGCCGGTGCACGGTTGATCTCATCCGCGAGAACAATGTTGTTAAATATCGGACCTTTCTGGAAAACAAACTGGCTGGTCTGATGCTGATAGATATCTGTTCCCGTGAGGTCAGAGGGGAGTAGGTCAGGGGTAAATTGAACCCGGTGAAATTGTGTGTCTATGAGTGACGCTAATGCTTTAACTGCTTTTGTTTTTGCCAGACCAGGGGGGCCTTCAACTAACAAATGGCCATCTGAAAGCAATGCCACGAATAAGCGCTCCACTAAATGGGATTGGCCAAGGATCGACTCTGACAACCGAGTCTGAACTTCTACACATTATGTTCGATCTAAAGGAACCTCTGAACAAGTGATGATCGATCAGTTTGAGACTAAAATGAGCAATCTCTTTGTTGTTGAGAAACTTGGCGATGTCCCCGGCCCGATTACATAGTGGGCAATTGTGGACGTGCATTGCATGCCGTGATCTTGCTTATTATTATGTCTTAGCTTGATTTTCCCTGACTTATTCAGTCCCTCCTTAATGTTAAAAATGAATCTAGTGAGGCCTGTATTATCTTCGATAATGGCCAATTAGATGAATACTTTTTTCACTAATTTTGTTATTTTCAGTGGCTCCTTAACTACTGATCACTGCCCCGATCTATCACTGCGTGAGTAAGATCCCACGGCTGTGGTGCTACTTTTGTTGAGTGATTATATGAATAGTTCTTCCAGGTTTGAATTTCAAGCCCTGCTTTGAATTATTTTTTCGTGACGATGTTTTCCTTAAATGCATCCTGCAATTCCTTACGTTTACGCACGGCCTGAACCCACTTTACGGAATATCGAAGATGGAAAATCGTCATCCCGCATATTTTGTTGTTCAGCTCTCGGGCAGATTGAATCTAACTCGACGCTCTGGTTAAATAAGTGGAATCACTCATTTTGTGTTCAATCTTTTAACCCATTTTTTACCTCGTCTGAACTATGTCAGTCCAGCCCTCGATCACAGACCCCAGTAATGCCTTAGAAAAGCTTGCGGTTTTTGTCAATGAAACGAATTTTTGTCTTACTGAAAAATCCCATATATCTGTTCGCGATGCATTGATAGATACGCTTGGTTGCATCATCGTGGGGATGAAAGAAGACAACACCAAAAAGGCCATCGATGCAGTTCAGGAGTGGGGGAAAGGCACCGCTCCGCTGTTTGGATACAATTTGTCTCTTTCACCCCCTTGGGCTGCGTTTGTGAATGCGACAGCGGGCCACTCATTAGACTTCGATGATTGGGAAAGTCCAGGAAATACCCATCTAAGTGTGGTTCTTTTTCCATCACTACTGGCAGTGGCTTCAACCAGACCCACATCGGGCCGAGAGCTCGTCGATGCCTATGTGGCTGGATTCGAAGTGGTCGCGAGGCTCGGTGAAGCGATGAACTTCGATCACTATTCCATGGGGTGGCATTCAACCGCCACCCTTGGTGCCATTGGTGCCGCTGCCAGCGTCGCAAGATTGCTCGGATTGGATGCAAGGAAAACGGCTAATGCGATGTCAATCGCCGCGAGTCAGGCTTCTGGTTATACCTGTCAGTTCGGTTCCGATGCTAAACCGCTGCAGGCGGGCTTCGCAGCCAAAGCCGGTGTCGTTGCCGCGAAGCTGGCTGAATCGGGCCTTTGCGGGCAGACCCATGTTTTTGATGCCGACAATGGACTGAAGGCATTGATGTCCCATGGTGATAGCGATCGATTCAATCGTCCATTTATCAATTTTCCAGGCGGAGAACTGGCGATAGAACAGTACGGTCTTGCGGTAAAAGCCTATCCATGTTGTGGGTATACCCACCGACTTATTGATTGTGCCGTGATGATCCAGAAGATTCCCGGTTTCGATCCTGTTGAAATCAACACTGTCACCGCATCATTGCCGGATTTCCATTCAAACATCTTGCCGTTTCAGCAACCCGAAAGCCGAACAGAAGCCCTATTTAGTGTGCCATTTTGTGTCGCATTAACGTTACTTGGGCGAGCCCCAACCCTTGTTGAAATTAACCAAGAGTCATGGACTGACCCAATGGTCATGGAATTAATCAAAAAAGTAGAAAAAGTGTCCCGTACCCCAAACAACACAGCCTTAAACTACGATCCCGATGATCCTGACTGGGTGAAGGTAGTGATGAAGGATGGCACAGTCCATCAGACAGAAAACACATTCCCATTGGGCTCACCGGAGAATAAAATGACGTCTGACCAGATCATGGAAAAATTTGTTTTAAACGCGGCTACTGCTACTAATCATTCGGACAAGCTTCACATTGATATGAGTGGATTGCGCCAGTGGAGCTGTTTGCCGGATGTCAATGATTTACTTTCCGATCTAAGTAGTGACGTTGTTATCGCCTCCGTTTAACGACTATCGTGAATTTTACATAAGGCATTTGAACACGCTATCGGTGATCAGTTTGAGGCTACACTATGCTAGTTCTTTGCTGCGAAGCTGATATTAATGTGGTGATATTGTGAATGTGTGCTGCGCGCCTCGATCTTGTTCATGTTATCTTTCAATGTGATTCGCCCAGATTCATTCAGAGGCTCCATAAGTGACTCGATCTTCCCATGGTGATACAAACCGCAACGAACCTGAGCAACACCGCCGCCGCTGATGTGGTAGTGATTGGCGCTGGCCCTGGTGGACTTTCAGCCGGTATTACCGCTGCTGAGATGGGAAATAGCGTCATTATCCTAGAAAAGTCGCCCGAACTTGGTGGCAATTTAGCATTATCTCCTAGGGTTATTTCTACCGCAGCACTCCCGAAAACGAACACCGACGGCATATCAGTCGATAGCGGGGTGAATCCGGATGATAACTCTATTCAACGACATATCCTCCATCGGTCAGATAACTTAGATTCAACGAGTTCACCTGAACGCAATGGAGTTTTAGATAATCAAGGCGCACTTGCTGCGCTTTATTCCCATAATATCAAGCTAACGTGGTCTTGGTTGTCCAAGATGGGGTTGGTTTTTTTTCCGTTAACTTACGCTACCTCGTCCACGGCCCCACAAAGCCAAGTATCTTTGCCAAACTCCGGCAGCTATCTTCGTCAGATGGTCAAAGAAATTAATCAGAAACAGATTCGAGTGTTTACCGATGCAAGAGCGATTGGTTTATCGACGCTAAACGGTAGGGTAAATGGTGTTGAAGTGGATTTTCTCTATCAAGATCGGGAATTGGATCCCGATAGGGATGTGTTGGTGATAAAAGCCGCAAGAGGTGTCGTCATCGCTACCGGTGATTTTAGCTCGAATGCGTCACTAAAACACCAATTGCTAGACGGAACATCGGCTTATGTAAGCGGGGTGAATCCCTCAAGCACTGGCGATGGCCACATAATGGCACGACAGCTGGGAGGTGTGATTAGAAATGCGGGTGGCGTCTGGGGGCCTGAATTACGGTTTTCCCATTACGATCATCTACCCAAAGTGCATCAGCCTCCACGTTGGTTCAAATCCACGGCGCTACGTCGATTATGTATGTGGTGTTTGCCCAAAGTATTGTTCCATCGCGCAATGATGAGTTCGCTTATCGAATCCACAACACCGTCGCTAGCGGCTGTTGAGTATGGCGCAAAGTTAATCGATGACGGTGGGGCAGGTCGTTAACGACATGAGTGCTCAAGGATTGGGAAAGGATACACAGAAGGCCGAATACTGGCTCATTTTCGACGATGTCATTGCAAAAGAGCTTGATGCACAAGGTGTGGGTATTTGCCATGTTTCATCACTTGTTACCTTAACATTAGGGGAAAGTTTGAAAATACACGCACCTTTTGTTCGGCAATTTCGCTCCGTCGAGTTACTCGCCACAAGTTTGTCAGCGTGTTTACCGGATCTGGTCGAATCGTTTTCACACATATCAAGCTCAGGCATATCAAATCGGGCCTCATCCTCTGTCTATGCCATCGGTCCACTAATCAATCGTATTGTTTCTACTGAAGGTGGGTTAGCTGTGTCCAACAAGATGGAGGTACTAGATAAACATGGTAGCCCAATAAAAGGACTTTATGCGGCTGGAACAGTTGGACTCGGAGGGCTAGAGTTACCTAAATTTGGTTATCATCTTGGTTGGTCGTTTGTTTCTGGTAGGGAGGCAGGGAAGTGGGTCGGTGAAGGACGAACGGAGGACCGGAGTTAAGTGAGAATGAAGGGAGATGTAACATTACAATAATCAAGCTAATCGCTCAGGCCAACGGCCCAACCAACTAAAGACCACTGCCCTAAGCAGTGAATTGGTTAATACTATACTGAGAATTTGATCATAGCCTCATGGAAAAAAACCTTAGTGCGAAATATTACACCACGCCAGAGTATTTTGAATCTGAACGGAAAACAATGTTTACTCATAGCTGGCAGCTGCTCGGTCCAGTGTCTTTGTTAACGGATTCTGGTGAATATATTAGTGAGGATATTGCCGGGATGAAAGTGTTGGCGATTCGTGGTCGCGATGGATGTTTACGAGCCTTTCGAAACGTTTGTCGCCACCGAGGTGCCGTGCTAGTCCCTAAGGGACAAGGGCGCTGTCACGCCATTCGATGTCCTTACCATAACTGGCTTTATGATGATGCTGGACTACTCAAAAATGCGCCTTGGTTTGGGGAAGATCCAAATTTTCACCTCGCTGATTGGCCATTGGAACCCATCTCAATTGAGGTATGGCAAGGGTTGGTCTTCGTTTGTATCGATCCCGCGGAATCCCTTTCAAGTCAATTAGCGGGAGTTATCTGTGAATTGGATGATGTACCGATATTGGACTATCAGTGCGTGCACACTGAAAAGCTGGTTTTTGATGCGAATTGGAAAATTTACACTGACAATTTTGTTGAGGGATACCACATTCCAGGAATCCACCCGGAATTTTACGACGCTATTCATTTTGATCAATTTGAAACCCAAGCTCAGGACGGTTATGTAAAAATGACGGCTCCGGGAAAGAAAGATCTATTTTACAAAGGTCGGTGGTATTGGATGTGGGCTAATTGGACATTGTCTTTGTTCGAAGGTGGAATGAACACCTCTAGAATAAACCCCATTGATCACCAACACACAGAACTCATTTATCATTTCTATTTTGACGATGTTTCTGACTCTGCTAAGGGAGCAATTGATGAAATCATTCAGCAAAACTTAGCTGTAGTCAGACAAGATTTTCAAATTTGCCTTGATATCCATCAAAACTACGCTAGTGATGGATATCAACCCGGCCCACTTTCTCCGAAACATGAGCAAGGCGTTGGTTATTTTCAACGACAGTATGCAAATGCTTTGAACGGCTCATAATCGTTTTGAATACTAATCGGTGATTATGATTTCGATCTCCATTGCGGCGGGATTCTCCTATTGAGCTCAAGGGGGGAGGTAGAATATCTCCAAGGTGTTTAAACTGTAGTCGCGTGCTAGTATCCTAACCGTACAATTGACCTTAAGCCATGAATGACATTCGAAGAAAATACGATCATCCTTCCGCCTGGACTGTGGATAATGTAGGGGGGAAACTGGGCATTAGCGAGACCTTGGGAGCTGATCATATCACCGCTTTTGATCAAGCCTTGGCTCGAGTGCGAAGCAAAGGAATGGATGTTGAAGACATCACAAAAGCCGACTTTCCGCTTGATTCAATTGCATCTTCCCTCCAACGATGGATCAATGAAATCAATGAGGGGCGGGGGTTGATGGTGTTAAGCGGATTTCCCATCGAAAACTACACCAAAGAAGAATGCAGTGTCATCTATTATGGACTCGGTGCACACTTCGGTGAAGCCCAGTCACAGAGCTCAATGGGAGACCGTTTGGGGCATGTGGTCAATATTGGGGGGAAAGACACTCGGGAGCGGGCCTATCGAAATAGCGCAGAACTTGCTTTGCACACGGACGCCAGTGATATTGTTGGAATGATGTGTCTGGTTAAAGCAAATCAAGGAGGAATGAGTGGCTATAGCAGCGCGCCAGCAATTTACAATTATCTACTTACCCATCATCCAGAGCTACTAGACACGTTGTTTGAAGGGTATCGCTATCACTTGTTTGGTGAACAGCAGCCAGGTGAGCCTCCGGTTACCAGAGACAAAGTCCCTGTTTTTTCAGAGTCTAATGGCTATCTGAGCGTTTGCTTTTTGCGGAGTTATATCGAACTGGCTTATGAGGAGCTTGGCGTTGAACGTACGGCGAAACAAGCCGAGGCTCTGGACACTTTTGATCGTATCGCCCACAGCGCGGAATTCCGTTTAAACTTTATGCTCGAACCTGGTGAGATCTGTTTTTTCAACAACTACACTACATTGCACACTCGTACCGAGTTTTTTGAAGATGAAGATCCATTAAAACGGCGGCATCTGTTACGTTTGTGGCTCAAGGCTTGGAATAAGCGGCCCATCGTGAGCGAAATGTCTACGTATGGGGCAAGGAAGGGAATCAGCAAACAGCAAGGTAAAGGAACTTATTATTCAGGTGTAGAAGTTTAGACCAAATCTGACACCGTATTAAATCAATCCGAGCGAAGCGAGGGTTGATTTAATGAGAGTTACCCGTTTTGATGTAGTTACCAAACAATATCAAAACACAACGAGGTAACTCTCAATGATCCATACTAACGAAAAAGTCATCAAGCATAAAGTCGGTTTACTGAATCTGGCTGAAGAGCTCGGAAACGTTTCTAAAGCCTGCAAGGTGATGGGATTGTCGCGCGATACATTCTACCGATACAAAGCGGCGGCGGATGAAGGAGGAGTCGAAGCGCTTCTTGATCGCAACCGTCGCAGCCCGAACATCAAGAACCGAGTCGATCCTGCTGTCGAGTCCATCGTGCTTGATTACGCACTGGAAGAACCTGCCCATGGCCAAAGCCGAACCAGTAATGAACTGCGTAAACGAGGTACCTTCGTTTCACCCAGCGGAGTTCGCAGTATCTGGCTGCGACATGGTTTAGCGTGCTTTAAAGACCGGTTAAAAGCGTTGTCTAATAAAGTGGCTGAGCAGGGATTGATTTTGACTGAATCCTAGGTCGCGGCCATGGAACGTAAGAAAGAGGACGATGTGGCCTGTGGTGAGATAGATACCGCCCATCCCGGCTATCTGGGGTCACAGGACACCTATTACGTCGGTACCTTCAAGGGGATCGGCAGAGTGTATCAACAGACCTTCGTGGACACGTATTCCAAAGTGGCTCATGCGAAGCTCTACACGACCAAAACACCGATCACCGCAGCGGATATGCTCAATGATCAGGTGCTCCCGTTCTACGAAGAGCACAGCCTTCCCATGCTGCGCATTCTTACTGACAGGGGAACCGAGTATTGTGGTCGAGCCGATCAGCATGATTATCAGCTTTACATGGCACTGAATAACATTGAGCACACGAAAACCAAGGTGAAATCACCGCAGACAAATGGGATATGTGAACGATTCCACAAGACCATTCTTAACGAGTTTTATCAGATAACCCTACGCAAGAAAATCTATGATTCAGTTGACGAATTACAGATTGATCTTGACGAGTGGCTTATCAAGTACAATACTCAACGAACTCATCAGGGTAAAATGTGCCTTGGGAGAACGCCGATGGAAACACTCATCGACGGTAAAGCGATCTGGAAAGAAAAGTTTGTAAACTAAACTCTATCTGACAGACAGCTACTGATAAACGGGTAACTGTCAGCTCAAGTCTGAACTTCTACACATAACATAAATCCAATGCAGCCCAATTGTTTATTTGGTTTTATATCTACCTCTTGTCCAGCTCAAGCTATTGTGAATTCAAGCGAGTGAGCTGGTCTACTCATTTTTCTGATGGTGGCTTTGATGTCTCAAAAAGTCCCGAAAAGAATAGCTACAAACCTCGTCAAGAGTGTGTAGGCCAAAATCTCGAAACGTTCGGCTAGTTCAGAAAGTTTTACCTACTGACTATGGGGCTGCACTTCTAAGATCATGGGCGGAATGATTTCGGATCACCTCTTTTAGGAATTAAAGCGCTCGCAATACCTATTTCGGGATGTTTAGTTCTTTTCCTTTGTGTAAATTCATCAGATTGGCTAGGAGGTGAGATTGATCGCTTTTGATTTCTTGGTAATCGGTATCGTAAATTCCGATATGGAGAGGGTTATCTGGTCTTGAGCCTTGGTTTTGTAACCAATTTTATCTCGCTTTCCTTTTGTCCATGACATCATGCTGTGGTCTCTAGGTACACTACCCAAAAAAAGATTGTGCAACCCTACGTCTGTAACTTTGATTTAGGTTGAGTCATTATCGTCGTTCCACACGATATATCGCTTGTCGGCATTGCTCCATTCATCGTCAATCTCGACGAGGATGGCACTGACAAGCCTGAGTAAAGATGCCTCATTCGGGAAGACCCGGACAATCCGGGTTCGCCGTTTAATCTCCTGCTGGATCGGACGCTCAATTCCATTCGTCGTTCTCATCTTTCGATGATGCGACTCCGGTAAATTGAACACCGTCAGTCCTTCAGGAACGTTATCGAGCAGCCATTGCGACAGCTTTGAGTAATCTGACTCGTAACGGGCCGCCAGTTGCTCCAACTGAGCGCGGGCAGATGCCTCGTCCGTCGCATTCCACACCGAACGCAGTTCACCACCAATCCGACTACGAACCTTTGCTGTCGGCGCATGATTGACCGCATTTTGTGCCAGGTGGAACTGACAACGCTGCCACGGTACCCCCGGAAACACAGCACGTCTCGCTGCTTTGAGGCCCGCGTGGTCATCACTGGCAATGTAGATGATGCCGTGCATCCCCCGTTTTACCAGAGACTGTAAAAACTCCCGCCAGTTGATCTCCGCTTCACTGGTCGCGATCTGCACGCCCAGTACACTGCGTCTGCCATCCGGCAATATACCCACCGCACTGAGCACCGCCGCATCCACCACCTCATGATCCATCCTGACCCGTTCGTAACGCGCATCCAGTACGAGATACCGAATCTCTCCAAGGGCCCGGTCACGCCAAACCGATAGAGCATCGTCCAGCAGGGCCGTCGCACGAGACACCTGAGTGGAGGAGATCTTCTCAATACCAAACAGATCCAGCACCTTCTCCACACGACGAGTACTGACCCCGCTGATGTACATCTTTGCCACACACAGCATCAAAGCACGTTCACTACGCCGTCCCTGTTCCAGAAGTTTGGATTCAGGTTAGCGACGGATAACAAGACTGAAAACTTTTCGGATCAAGTTCAGACCACTACGGTGGTTTATGACAAACAGGAGTTCTCAAGCAGAATTATATCCTGCTAACGAGCATTAAGAAGTGAACTGCTATTTGGTCGGGTTGGGGGCCAGATAGCGATAACGTCGAGGTATAAGCGATAAAAAGGCCGATCTAACAACGATGGTTTGACCGGCCTTCAATTGTATCTACTACAGGTGTGTCAGTAAGTAACCACTGCGTCTAGAGATTTGGCTTGAGTTACCCATGCTTCTACCATGCTCTGGCTTGGCACTTGCCGGCATACCTTCTTTTTTTCATTGGTTTCCTTCATGGCGGTGGTGAGATTTGCGGGATTACGGTTACGTAGCTCTTTTACGGTATCTACACCGGCTTCTTTTAGCAACTCTGCATACTGAGAAGAAACACCTTTTATACGGAAGAGGTCGGCCATATTTACAAAGCGAAGTATCACAGACTCACCGATACCTGTTTTTTCGGCGATTTCTTTTCTTCCTTTTTTGGTTGCTCCTTGTTCAAGTAACTGCTTGGGACTATGGCACTTATGGGCTCTTAGCGCTTCGGCATGCTTAGGGCCTACGCCTTCTAGTAGTTGTAGTGATTTTGTCATTGGTGTGTCCTCAAAATAATAAACGATGCGGACACAAAGCTTGGAACACAATAAACCCCAGCTGATACCGGAGGGCTTTGGTACGCTCATATTCAGGAACTTCAGCAGCAACTGAAGTAGGTAAACGCCCATTTAGCCCTATCGAATCTGGCTAAATAGAAGTCGTCGTATTCAATCTGATAACATTTGATTCGACGAGCAAATACACACGTATCAGTGGTTTGTTGGTGGCCTGAACTTTAAAAGATCAGTATGAAGTGTCCAAGATGACCGATTATCCCGAGCATGACGTCAGCGAATACCTCGATAGAACACCGGATTTTTAAATAGTCATTCTGTCTTGTTCAAACCAACTAAAATCCAACATGCTTAGTTCCTAAACGATGAATGTACCGATGTTTTATACAAACATCAACTTGTACGGGCTTTTGTTGCTTTTTCCACAAGGAAGTTAATAACTTCTATGAGCTTTTCATGGCTGCCGGCTAATGAGACAGAGGTCCGATAACGTCCGTCAACAATGATCGCGGGGACGCCAGAGATCCCGTATTTACGAGACATAACGTGTGCGAAATTCAACTTATTTTCAACGGCAAATGAAGCAAAGGTGTTTCTAACTTTCTCTCCATCTGCCCCATTTTCACTGGCCCATGAAGCCAGTTCGTCTACAGTGTTGATGCGTTTTCGTTCTGCGTGAATCGCTTGGAAAAGTTTTGTATGGAGTAGTTCTGTTAATCCCAGCGCTTGAAATGTATAAAAAGCCCTTCCGTGAAATGCCCATTGTTCGTTAAGTACCGCTGGGATAGGAACAAATTCGACATTTTCGGGCTTGTTATCAAGCCAATCAAGAATATAGGGCTCTAATCGAAAACAGTGAGGACAGCGGTACCAAAAAAGTTCGACTACTTCAATTTTGTCTCCGGTTTGAACGGGTTGAACCTCTGCGAGCAATTCATAGTGTCCTCCCTCGACGAATGTGGCATCCTGGGCATAACTGGTAGTCAGAAATGACGAAAATATCAGTGACAGAGTGGCGACCAGAAAAGTGCCTATTTTTGATTTTTTCATAATGTGCGTATTTCGGTTTTTGGGTTTAATATTTACTATGATGACAACTGTTTCTTCTAGGAGTTTCATGCCACTTGCAATTGATCTTTGAGGGCCGTTGGTATCCCATCGAAGCCGCCGTTGCTCATGCAAATGATAACGCTATTGGCAGTGAGTCTCAAACGGACTTTCTCCAGCAGTTCTTGTTTGTTCTGGCAGGATATCAATGTTGCATCGCTTTGAATATCTGTCGTATTCCATCCTTGTTCTGTAGGTTGGTAAACGAATGCGATATCGGCAGAATCCAAAGCGGGCCCCAATTTATCATTGTGGCATCCAGACTTCATGGTGTTTGACCGTGGTTCGATTGCTGCAATCAAAAGGTGATTTGGATATTTAGCCTTCAGGGTATCAAGAGTGTACTTAATCGCGGTGGGGTGATGGGCGAAATCCTCATACAAATGAATTCCGTCACGCTCGAAGAGGTGTTGTAGGCGACGATCCGCGGAAATAAAGGTACTTAATGCTTGCACACTGGATTCGAGTGGCACGCCGCAAAGTGAAGCGCCAGCAATAGCGGCAAGTGCGTTTTGCATATTATGGCTTCCCAAGCCGCTCCATTTCACAGTGTGTACTTTTTTGCCAAAATGGTAAAGCTCGAATGAGCCGCCGTCGCGCGTAAGGGGGGTGGCAAACCACTCAGCTTCTTTATTTTGGGTCGAAATTTCATGGACGTGGCTCCAATGCCCCATCGCAATCACTTCCTTTAGGTTCTGGTCATCAGCATTTAGCACGATATGCCCATTCTGTGGGATGAGTCTGATCAAATGATGAAATTGAGTTTTAATTTCATCGAGATTTGAAAAAATGTCGGCATGGTCGAACTCAAGATTATTCAGAATGGCAATATTGGGCGAATAGTGAACAAATTTTGAACGTTTATCAAAAAAGGCAGTATCGTATTCGTCTGCTTCAATGACAAAATGTTCCCCCGTTCCTATTTGCGCAGAGTTATCAAAATTTCCGGGCTTGCCACCGATCAGAAAACCAGGGCTCTTTCCAGCGACTTGCAACATCCACGTTACCATGGAAGAAGTGGTTGTTTTCCCATGAGTGCCAGCCACCGCGACTACTTGGCGATTAACCAAAATCTGATCATGCAACCACCCAGGACCCGATTGAAAACGAAGCCCATTGTTTAGCACGGCTTCAACCAGCACATTCCCTCGGGAAAGAGCGTTGCCGATAATCACTTGATCGACATCTGGGTCTATATGGCGCTCATCATATCCAGATCTAACGTCGATACCCTTTTTTTTCAAGAGCGTACTCATGGGTGGATAAGCATTCGCGTCACAGCCTGAAATGCGATGATTAGCGGACTGGGCAATCTGGGCAATACCTGCCATGAATGTGCCGCAGATGCCCGCAATAAAAATTTTCACATTACGTCCCCAGCGAACAAGCTAACTAAAACGGTAGAGAAAATCAGTTCGAGGATAAAATTAATCAGAATTGCCAGAGGAGTGTTGATTTCCAGTGTTTCTTTTAGAATTCGGGTGATGACGGCGAAATTCCAAATGGTTGTGGCTAGAACCATTATAGTTGTCAGATTTAGGTCTGTGGACTTGATCTCAACGCCGGAGTTCATCATAAATACAGGTAGGATAACCACTAGAAGGATGGACCAACATCCGTAAATTGACATGGCCGCCTGAGTCCATCGATCAGTTTGTTTAAACACCATCAATAGCACTCTTAAACTTGCGCCAATGAGAAAAACTTGTGTGACAGAGATGGCAATTGCCCTGGAGCCGCCAATGAGATAATAATTTCGAATTAGAAAAAGGGCCAGAGTAGCAATGATCACTTTGACCAGCAAATCCTGCTTGGCAGGAAGATCTTGAGGGCTTGCCTTGAATAGACAAATGTTAATTAATGTTTGTAAGAGTGAGGGCATAACGTAAGAATAATTCCGTGTCGACAACAAGGGTCGATGATATCATCACTGTCATGACGAGCATGCAAATTATTACGACCAAAGACGAGCTGCAGCAATTTATTGATGATATTCGGGGTAGCGACTGGATTGGTGTTGACACTGAGTTTTTACGGGAAAAAACATATTCTCCGAGGCTTTGTCTTGTGCAAATCAGCACAGCACATCATGAAGTCTGCATCGATCCCTTAACCATTGATGATTTACACCCACTAGAGTCAATCCTGTTGGCATCGAACACAGTGAAGATTCTTCATTCTTGTCGGCAGGATTTGGAGGCTTTCGACACTCGTTTTAGCGGGGGGATGGTGAATCTTTTTGATACACAGATCGCGGCTGCTTTCTGTGGTTATGGTGATCAGGTGAGCTATGCGATGCTCGTCGAATCAATTTGTGGTGTGGTGCTCCCTAAGCTTTATACCCGAGCGGATTGGAGTTTAAGGCCGCTGCCTTTGCCTCAATTGGAGTATGCAGTTGAAGATGTCAGGTACCTCGACAAAATCAGACAACATCTGGAGGAGCTGCTGATTTCCTTAGGTCGTAAAAGCTGGCACGAACAAGAATGCCAGAAATCATTAAAACCAGAAGAATATCGTATCTACCCCAAAGATGCCTGGAAGCGTCTGAAAGGGGCAGGTAGCCTTGATTCTCGCTACCACCAATGTGCAAAAAGCTTGGCTATTTGGAGGGAGGAAAGAGCTCAGAAATCTGATCGCCCCAGAGAATGGGTTTTATCGACAGCGGCTTTGTTGGAGATCAGTATTCAATCGCCACGAAATGAAAAGCAGCTCATGATGACTGATGGGATGAATGCGGGGGTAATGAGGAAATCCGGTCAGAGAATACTTGAGATAGTGAACGAAAATCAGCCTGACCCGAAGGCTGATGCGATTTGGTCTGTACTATCAATCATGACGCCTGAAGAAAAGAAGAAAGTTAAAAGTATTATGAAGGTACTGAAGTCTGTGTCCGAAGATTTGAATGTGGCGCAATCGCTTTTATCTAACCGACAAAATGTGGAGAAGTTCGTTCGAGGTGATGTGGATTTACCGTTATTCCAAGGGTGGCGTTTGGAAGTGGTGGGCGCCGATATTCTTGATCAGTACCACGATCAATAGTACTTTTTAATGATGGCAGCAGAATAGGGTGAAAATTAGGCTTTCTTTAACACTATTTTTATTTTGGTAAAAGGACGATCAGTTCCCCTTGCTCTTTCATCTCGCCGGCAGATTGTTCGGCATGTCGATCATGACCCCAGAATAAGTCAACACGTAATGGCCCGTTGATTGCTCCACCAGTATCTTGGGCAATGACAAGTCGATTGTAGGGTTGACTTGGTTCACCTGGGCGATTGGTCATTAGCCAAATGGGTGTTCCAAGACTCACAAGCTTGGGGTCGATCGCAATGCTGCGTTCTGCCGTTAGGGGAACGTTCAA
>WLWD01004656.1_pt1 | contig 37893 bp, 26 predicted proteins | sample 6712731 | NCBI WGS metagenome assembly WLWD01 (sample SAMN12718690, study PRJNA576275) | sponge metagenome | isolation source: marine sponge | host: Mycale hentscheli | place: New Zealand: South Island, Marlborough, Capsize Point | collected 2014-11-01 | reverse complement strand
CCGCACCTAATCCCACCGCCTCCTAATGGCGACGACAATTTTCTATCTTGGTAAACACATCCTCATAGCCCAGCCCTTTACCATCATCTGGAACCCTGCCGGGCACCACAATTTCACTGAGCGCGTCGGCAGGGAAGGGCAGATGATAGGGCATTCCTAGGTTTATCTTCGTCCTCTAACGGCATGACATTCTCTGATAATCTAACTTATTCAGTCATAAAAGGCTGTGGCAATAGCCGCCCTGTCGTATCAAAACACATCGTCTGCGCTACACCATTTACCGACAAACTGGACTAATTTAAGCTGAAGCCGCACAACTGAGCATGAAGCCGTTCTGAACGTTATTTGTTCAAAGCATCCCTAAGATGTGTTTCTTCCTGAATCAAAGAAAGCCGATGGCGCTCCCCCCGAAACGCCGGGAGTAGGCATTGTTAAGCGCCGCTTTTTCTTTTTCAGGAATACTAAACTGATAGAATTTTCTATAGATCATTAGAAGCGCTTGACTGGTTTCTTCGGTTCCCCATTTCTCTATCCATCTACAAGCAAGTCTCAGCCAACATGCTTGACTGGCATCATCAAGCCCCCACACTTGGCGAGCGACTCGGTTGAGTATGAAATCATCATTTTCTTCTGAATCTCTGGCATCCAATTCGGTTAATGCCGATTGAGCCAACGCAATCCACAACGGATCATCTAGCCATGTCTTTTCCAGGAGTTTCGTGTTTTCCAATAATCTTGCCAGAACCATGGCTCTTTCTGGATGACTATGATGTCTGTCCAGCCATCGGCAGGCAAAAGCGGCGATTTCATTTTGTGGTATTTTGTTCCCGTACCTTGGGACAAGTCGTAATAGCGTACTTAGTATGTGAGACTCATTACCGGTCCCTTCTATATCTTTAGCTAACTGTAACGCTCGACAACATAGCCTATATCGATCATCTTCACTAAGAATGTCGTTCATCAACAGTTTCTTCAAAACGAAGTCGGCGTCAAGGGCGTTGCTAAACTGTTCAAGCCAAGCCAAGGCTAGCTTACATAGTTCAGCTTCATCGCTGTCTAAACGATCCCGTGGCCAGCCAAGGAGAGGGGGAAGGACAAACCCAGCCTCCTCTTTTAATGGATACTTCTGTAACCAAGCCATTGCCAGTTCACGTAGTTGGGTTTCGTCGTTGTCTAACCGATCCTGTGACCAGCCAAGAAGAGGGGCAAGGACAAATTGAATTTCCTCTTCCAGTGGATATTTTTGTAACCACGCCATTGAAAGCCTACGTAACTCAGCCTCATCGCTGTCTAACCGATCCTGTGACCAGCCAAGGAGGGGGGCAAGGACAAATCCAGTTTCCTCTTCCAGTGGGTATTCTTGTAACCAGTCCATTGCCAGTTTACGTAGTTCAGCTTCATCTCCGTCTAACCGATCCTGTGACCAGCTAAGGAGGGAGTGAAGTACAAACTGAGCTTTCTCTTCCAGTGTGCGCTTTTGTAACCAAACTATTGCCAGCTTACGTAATTCAGCTTCATCGCTGTTTAATCGACCCTGTGGCCAGCTAAGGAGGGGGCAAGGACAAATTGAATTACCTCTTCCAGTGGATATTTTTGTAACCACGCCATTGAAAGCTTACGTAACTCAGCCTCATCGCTGTCTACCCGATTCTGTGACCAGCCAAGGAGGGGGGCAAGGACAAATCCAGTTTCCTCTTCCAGTGGATATTTTTGTAACCACGCCATTGAAAGCTTACGTAACTCAGCCTCATCGCTGTCTAACCGACCCTGTGACCAGCCAAGGAGGGGGGCAAGTACAAATCCAGTTTCCTCTTCCAGTGGGTAGTCTTGTAACCAGTCCATTGCCAGTTTACGTAGTTCAGCTTCATCTCCGTCTAACCGGTCCTGTGACCAGCCAAGGAGTGGGTAAAGGACAAACCGAGTTTCCTCCTTCAGTGGATACTTTTGTGACCAAGCCATTGCCAGTTTACGTAGTTCAGCTTCATCGCTGTCTAACCGACCCTGTGACCAGCCAAGGAGTGGGTAAAGGACAAACTGAGTTTCCTCTTCCAGTGGATGTTTTTGTAACCACTCCATCGCCAGTTTACGCAATTCGTTTTCTCGATCACCCAGTTCAGCTTGAGACCAGCCTAATAGTGGTCCCAAGACAAATCCCGCATCTAATGTCACAAGATTTTTATTGAGCCAACCAAAGGAAGCATCACGTAGTCGATAGGCCTCTTGCTCTGGCAATTGCTTTAGTCCCTGAAACAACAAATGTCGAGCTGCTGGATGGTCAGCGTATTTTGTTAGCCAGGGAGTAATGAGCTGGGGCCATACTTCTAGCGCGGTATTGCTGAGCGGTGGGCAATTGAATACGGCACCTAAAGCGTATGCTGAGACATCGGGATCGGCTGCGATTAGGTTCTTAGATAAAGAGCGTGCTTCTTGGGTTAGCCATTGGGAGGCTCTAGCGAGAATAGGTTGACTCGCTCCTTCTCCTAAACCAGCCAATCGACTCAAACAGGTGGCATATCGCCCCAATGGGCGACCATGGCTGGCACTGGCAAACAGCGTCGGCAACGTATCCGGGTATTGCGTCAAGGTGCTTTGAAGAATTTCATCCGTCACAGCATCGTGTGGGGTGCGTAAATCATGCGCTTCCTCTTCCAGCCAACCTCCTCGCTGTAAGGTATTAATGATTTGTGTCGGCGAAATCTGAGAAGAACTGGTCAGAGAGTTTAGTGTTGTCGCGACGACTGCGATCAGTTCATCTCTCGATATTGGGCAAGCAATAAGGGCCGCCGTTGTGGCGCAAAGAGCGGGAGAGAGTGACGGCAGCTCCCAAGGCGAGACTGGCGCATTAGGCAATAGCTTATCTTCATGCAAGCGTTTGGATATCCAGCCACATAGGTCGCCGGGGCGTGGCAAGTCATCATGTCCCAGATGACCTTCAATTACTTGATGTTCAAGTTCCCGTGCAATGAGCATGGCGATAATGGGGCGGGGACCACAAAGCGTTCGAACTTTGGTCTCCCCTAAAACTTGTATCGCGCGAGGACAAATGACGGCTTCAATTTGCCGATTGATTCGTTGACGTTGTTCCGCAGAGGGTTTCATTTCCACGATGGAAAAGAGCTTCTGTTCCACGAGTTGGGACAAAATTTGACTCGCGGCCAGAGGTCGGGCGTTCGCGATAAGCGTTAGGCGCAAACCACGTCTTTTTGCTTCCGGTAGCAAAGTATGAGTCCAATAACGTGCATCGAAATCACGGAATTGGTCAATGTAATCGGCTGTTACTAATGTGTTTCCAGAGTAACGCAGTAGCTCTTCAGTGAGGGCTCGTAAGTTGACGACTTCTTCCGTTGGGCGTAGGTGAAGAACACGATACCCATTTTGGTGTGCTTGTTCTGCTATCTCAAACACTAAGCGAGTTTTCCCAACACCTCCATCACCAACAACTACCAAGTTTTCGCCGTCTGAGAGGCGCTTCAAAACCTTGTCGGGATGAAACAATTCTTGACTCTCTGGCTCAATAAAAGGAAGTTTTTCGTTCAGCAAATAAGCGTGGAAGCTCGTTCCTGACTGAATCAGACGCTCTAGGTAAGTCCCGTGATCTTCGAGGTCATTAAAGCCAATACCCAACCAGTCGTCGGTGAGCCTCCCCTGGGTTCTAAACCAGTGAGTTAGGTCATTCCAGTCCCAGACTCGTATCTGCTCATGCCGAAAACGGGGGCGTTGGCCTTCCGGAAGTTTGGAAAAAAAACGGCGAATTTTTTCCTGCAATTCCTCCCTTTCATTCGCACTGGAAAAGCGAGCACTGATGCAATAAATATAGCCTTGGGCGTTTTTCCATGGCTGATAGGCACCTTGCCATCCCGCTTCCGCTTGCTCTTCTAGCTTATTTCGTACCTTTGTCCAGCCTTGGGTGATGTTTTGTCGCAGGTTTTGTGATGTGGCGTCATGGTGCTTACATTCAACGATTAAGGGAAAATTGACATCAGCAAACTGCCCAATTGCCTCAGCATTATCATCAACCCAGGCGTCAATGCTGCCATCCCTACCGAGAGTGGGGGCGACAAAAGCATGGTCAAAAAATTGGCTTTTAAGCGCATCCCCAACTAATTGCTGGAACATGTCTTCGGCTTTTTGATACTGAGAAACCCGAAAGCCTGTCCATTGCTCTGGGTTAAACTCATTACCAAAATTATGAAGATTGCTCATTTTGCTTTCATATAACGATCGACTGCTCTGTGTCTAACAAGCCAAGTGGCTGACCAACTAAGGGCGTCTCCCATTTGACAATGGCCATTTGAGGGGAGTTCGGATGAACCCATTTTATGCCACGGCTAATCTATAACAGCCGACCTACACCACGGCTTACTCGGCGACATTCACACGAATCTGTTCTTCTCAACCGAGCGGAGTTGTTACTTTTTCATTGCTCTATTTCAAGAAACCCCAATAAGCTTCCTATAAATCAATAGCCTAGATAGAGAAGGGTAAACGCGATGCAAAATGTAGTGTGGTTTACGCGAAACTGGGGAGTCAGGTCCACTATCCGCCATTGCAGGGCCATACCGGATAATGGACTGACTTATTTTTGATTCTTATTTTAGACGTTTATATTTTATCCGCTTTGGCTTGATGCTGTCTCCATTGCGGCGTTTGTAGTCTTCTTCATAGTCACTGTAATTTCCTTCGAACCAAACGACTTCAGATTCACCTTCAAAGGCCAGAATATGGGTGGCGATACGGTCGAGAAACCATCGATCATGGGAGATAACCACGGCGCAACCGGGGAAATCGAGAATCGCTTCTTCCAATGCCCGGAGGGTTTCAACGTCGAGGTCGTTCGTGGGTTCATCGAGCATTAAGAGATTTCCACCGCTGGCGAGTACCTTGGCTAAATGAACTCGATTACGTTCACCCCCAGAGAGGTTGCCGATTTGTTTTTGCTGGTCAGTGCCTTTAAAGTTGAACCTTCCCACATAACGTCTTGACTGAACTTGATGGCCATTGACCATCATCAGGTCTAGACCACCGGAAATTTCTTCAAATACCGTGTTCTTGTCTTCAAGGCTGTCTCGGGACTGATCGACATAAGCAATCTGTACGGAGTCCCCCACTCTGAATGTGCCTGAAGTCGGTTCTTCTTTGCGATTCATTAAGCGGAACAAGGTTGTTTTACCCGCGCCGTTTGGACCGATGATGCCGACGATTCCACCCTTGGGCAAGCTGAAGCTCAGGTCTTCGTATAGCACGTTGTCACCATATGCCATGGATATCTTGTTTGCTTCGATCACAAGATCACCGAGCCTTGGGCCAGGTGGAATGTAGATTTCATTGGTTTCGGCCCGTTGTTGGTATTCCACTGAACTGAGTTCTTCGAAGCGTTTCAGTCGAGATTTACTTTTTGCGTGCCTGCCTTTTTGGTTTGATCTTACCCATTCGAGCTCCTGCTTCATGCTTTTTACGCGTGCGTGTTCGGTTTTTTGCTCCAATGCCAGTCGCTGTTCTTTTTGCTCAAGCCAAGAGGAGTAGTTTCCCTGCCAAGGAATACCTTCTCCTCGGTCCAGCTCCAAAATCCACCCAGCAACGTTATCCAGAAAGTAACGATCGTGGGTAACGGCGACCACGGTTCCTTCAAATTCGTGGAGATAGCGTTCAAGCCAAGCGATTGACTCTGCATCTAAATGGTTAGTCGGTTCATCAAGAATTAGCATGTCGGGTGCAGAAAGTAGCAATCGGCATAATGCGACTCGCCGTTTTTCACCGCCGGAGAGATTGACGATTTTTGCATCCCAAGGCGGCAGCCTCAACGCATCAGCAGCGATTTCTAACTTGTGATCGATATTGTGAGCGTCTGAAGCTTGGATGATGGACTCCAGCTTCGCTTGCTCCGTCGCAAGGGCGTCGAAGTCAGCATCTGGCTCCCCATAGGCCGCATAAACCGCATCAAGCTTTTCCTGGGCTTCTTTGATGGCAGATAAGCCATCTTCGACGTTACCTCGGACATCTTTGCTTTCATCAAGCTCTGGTTCCTGGGCAAGATAACCAATTTGAATCCCGGTTTGGGGCCTAGCCTCGCCGATAATGTCTGTGTCAATTCCAGCCATGATACGAAGTAGGGTGGATTTGCCCGAGCCGTTATAACCGAGCACACCAATCTTTGCGCCGGGGAAGAAGTTGAGATAAATGTCTTTGAGAATCTGTTTGTTAGGTGGAACAACTTTGCCCACCCCATTCATTGTGAAAACGTATTGTGCCATTTCGTGGTATTAAGAGATTGTTGTTGCTAATACAAAGTAGTCAGTGAGCGCCACAGACCGGCGGATGTACTGATGCGGTTGTCAGGGTTTTATTCTGATGACCGCAGATTAAGAGTTGCATTCATATTTTGGGCGTTGTTGGAACCGATATCACTGGAAGGTCATGATTTGTTATCGAGGCTGTTTAAGTATATCAAGGGCCGCCTGATGAAGCGATTTGTTCCCGCAGGCAAGCACCTTATCTTTGGATGCTAACGTTAAAGGCTTGCCCTCCCAGTCAGTAATGATTCCACCAGCGCCCTCTACAACTGTGGACAGCGCCATGTAGTCGTAAGGCTTAAGGTCTGCTTCGCAAACGATATCGGTGAGACCGGAAGAAAGTAAACCATACACATAACAGTCACCACCAAAAACCCGAAATTGGCATTGTTTTGAGAGTCGGTCGTATTGAGCGAAAGTGCTCTCATTAAACATATCCAACGTCGTCGCATAAATCGACGCCTTATCCAGTGTGGGTGTGGATCGAGTACGGCATATTTTCCCATTATGAGTCGTGGGTTTACCCGTAACACCAATCCATCGCTCATCCAGCATCCCATGGTCGATGACGCCTAGGACGGGGATACCGTCCCTTAGCAGCGAAATAAGTGTTCCAAATGTGGGGCTGCCAGTAGCAAACGACTTTGTGCCGTCAATGGGATCGATAATCCACTGCCATTGCTCGTCATTCATCTCGCTACCGGTTTCTTCACCAATAAAACTGTGGTTTGGGTGGTTATTAAGAATAATCGACTTTATGACATTCTCTGTTTCTTCGTCGGCAATAGTAACCGGTGACTTGTCCTGTTTACTTGTGATCTCTATGCTTGCACGAAACCAGTGCTGGGTGACTTTTCGAGCTTGATCAGCGCATTGAATCGCTGTTTGTAGATAGGCGTCGGAAATAGGGTGCATGAAAAATGATAGAGAAAATAAATGGGTGGCTGATCAGGGGTATTGTATCTGATGAAGATTCCACGCAGGGAAATCTCTGAATCAGTCTCAAGCAGTATATTTTCCACATCAAAGCAGCTGATAACTGATCAAGTTTTGTGGCGATCAGCGACCTAGGTTGGTTTTGTCAGGCTTGAGGGCAGAATGCACTCGTCCTTGAGCCTAAGGTGCGCAGGTTGGGCGCTTAAACTCGCCTGAGGAGACCTCATTAGCTTCACGTCCTCATGAATTTTCTCAAGTGATGCGCGTAGGCCTCTAACTGAAAGCCGGTATCATGGGTGTGTATTGGGAATTCCCATTTCTAGGATATCTTTATGTTTTGTGATATTTCGTGTCGCTTTTTGGCAATTGTATGGGAGATAAATATCCTCTAATAGCGCGAAGTTTACGACTGTTTTCACTGAGTGTATTGGGGTAAAATGCGCCCCAATTTTCGCTTTTCGATTTAGCACCTGGAGGAACTCCACCAAATGAAAATACTGGTACCAGTAAAGCGCGTCATCGACGCAAACATCAGAGTCAGAGTGAAATCTGATCACACTGGTGTTGAGATGAACAATGTCAAAATGGCGATGAATCCATTTTGTGAAATTGCGGTTGAGGAAGCATTGAGAATCAAGGAAGCAGGTAATGCTGATGAAGTGATTCTGGTGAGTGTGGGTCCAACGAAATGTCAGGAAACCATTCGTACTGGCCTTGCTATGGGCGCTGATCGCGCTGTCCATGTTGAGACCGACGATACGCTTGAGCCTTTGGCCGTTGCCAAAATGCTCAAAGCGATTGCTAAGAAGGAAGAAACTGATTTAGTGATTCTCGGTAAACAGTCGATTGATGATGACAACAATCAAACGGGCCAGATCCTTGCTGCGATTATGGGACGCCCTTTAGGCAGCTATATTTCTGAAATCGAAAAAAACGACGCCGGCTTCATGATTACCCGTGAAATCGATGCCGGCCTTGAAAAATTACAGATTACCAGTCCAGCGGTGGTCACAACAGACCTTCGACTGAACGAACCTCGTTATGCCTCTCTGCCAAATATCATGAAAGCAAAGAAGAAACCTATTGAAAAGCTGACCCCGGCGGACCTAGGCGTATCGACTGAACAGCGAGTCCAAACCATCGAAGTGAATGATCCCCCTGAGCGGGATGCGGGAGTGATGGTTTCAAGTGCAGCCGAGTTGGTTGAAAAATTAAGAAACGAAGCAAAAGTTATTTAGAGGGTCATTCGATGAGTATTTTAGTTATTGCAGAACACGATAATTCGCAATTGTCACCCGCTACCCTGAACACAGTAACTGCTGCTAGCAAAGTGGGCGGGGATGTACATGTGTTGGTTGCTGGAGAAGGTTGTGGCGACGTGACCGCTGCCGCTGCAAAAATCGCCGGGGTAAGTTCGGTACTTTCCTGTGACTCAATTAGTTACACAACGGGCATCACTGAAAATGTGGCTAACCTGATTAAATCCCAGTCCGCTAACTACAGCCATATCATGGCTGCGGCATCCACGGCTGGTAAGGCGTTGATTCCTTATGCGGCGGCATTGTGTGACGTTCAGCCGATTTCCGATATCAGCGATGTGATTGACGCTGATACCTTTGTGAGACCCATCTACGCGGGTAATGCATTAGCAACGGTCAAGTCTTCAGATGCATTGAAGATGTTAACCGTTCGTACAACGGCGTTTGAGATGGCTGAGGAAGACGGTGGTAATGCATCAGTGACCAACATTGACGACACGGGTGCAAGCGACTGGGTTCAGTTTGTCGAGCAATCGTTAAGTAAGAGCGAACGCCCTGAACTGACATCAGCAAGAATCGTTGTTTCTGGTGGCCGGGGCATGCAAAATGGCGAAAACTTTGCCATGCTCGAAAAACTGGCTGATCAATTTGGTGGCGCTGTTGGTGCATCTAGAGCGGCTGTTGATGCGGGCTTTGTTCCTAATGACTATCAGGTTGGCCAGACTGGTAAAGTGGTCGCGCCTGATATGTACATGGCGGTGGGTATTTCGGGTGCGATTCAGCACTTAGCGGGTATGAAAGATTCGAAAGTCATTGTTGCTATCAATAATGATGAAGAAGCACCAATTTTTCAGGTTGCTGATTATTCTTGGAATGAAGATTTATTCGTTGCTGTCCCAGCCCTTCAGGGAGAGCTCGAAAAGTAAAAGCCGGTATCGGCCCACCTCTGTGTACATGCAGAGGTGGGCCTTTTTTGTTGTGGGCCTATTTTATGTCTATTTCATTGGCCACACAGCGTGGTGATGGTTGTTCCAGTATGCCGTAGCTGGTAGTGGTGTGAGCATAAGCCGCAACTGTACTGAAAACTCCAGCGTTAGATTGATATTCCTGCCGTTTTTACTTCCAAATATTCGAGGAGCCCTTCTTCGCCGCCCTCTCTACCATAACCGCTGGTTTTCATCCCGCCAAAGGGAACCCCGGCTGCTGTGGGGTTGATATCGTTGATGCCGATAATGCCAAACTTCAGTTGCTCTATCATCTTGTAGGCGTTTGAAAGATTTTGCGTATAGACATAAGCAGCTAACCCATAGTCAGTGTCATTGGCAAGTTCGATAAGGTCGTCTTCGTCGTCATAGGTAATGATTGCTGATGGGTCCAATTTCTTATTCTTAGGCTGTTTTTCTAGGCCGAAACGGTGTGCCAGTTGCCATCTGTACCGAGATGCTCTTCACCATTTTTTCGATAAAAGGTCGATTCGTCAGCATCAATCATAACCTGTAGCATTTTGGGCATTCCCATTCCCTCGCTATTAACAAGGTCGATCAGGGTCTTCGCTCCCAATTCATCGATTAGCTCAAACGGTCCTTTTTTCCATCCAAACCCCCACCTCATCGCACGATCAACATTCACGATATCAATGGAGATATCCGGAACGAGATCAGCGGTATAGCAAAGTGTGGTCGCCATAATGTCCTGCATAAAACGACCGTTTGGTTCGTCGTTTGAAAAAAGGGCGTTGATGCTTTGCTCAGAATCACTCAAGGTATGAGGCTTGGCGTCCCTCCAGTGATGATGAGTGATATCAAATACCTCCATGGTTTTACTGCCATCGTCATGACGAGTCAGCTTGTAGAAGCCGCCGCCGGTTTTTCTACCCAATTGGCCTTGATCATGTAGTTTTTGAACGTTATCAGTGAGTGCGGTAAATTTTCGGCCGTAGTCATCTGCGGGTAGGTTGATATCAAGGTTTTTCCCCACGTTGTACATCACGTCTAGGCCAATAAGATCGATCAACCCGTATAAACCCGTTGCAGGGAATCCCACTGGAGTGGACATTAATGCATCCACTGTTTCAATGGTTAGTCCATCATTCTTCATGGCTTTCTCAGCGAGATTCATACCCGTTAGCATCCAGAAGCAGCCAATACGGTTGCCAATGAAGTTAACGGTGTCTTTGGCATAGACAACGCCCTTTTTTAATGTTGTTCCGAGAAAGTGCCCTAGGGTTTCGATAACCTCTGGACGGGTATTCTCCCCGGGAACTAATTCCACGAGTTTCATGATATGAACGGGGTTAAAGAAATGAGTGACGGCGATATCCTGTTGCATGCGCTCTGGCATTCCCTGATAAATATCCTTTAACGGAATCCCTGATGTATTCGTGGTGAGAATGGAACCATCTTTTCTGATGGGCTCTATTTTTCCAAACATGGAACGTTTGATATCAACATTCTCAATGATCGCTTCACAGATCCAGTCTGCGTCAGCGATCGCGGCTAGATCATTTTCAAAAGATCCAGTTTTAATATTAGCAAGCAGCGCTTCATCTTTAACAATGGGGGAGCGTCCAGCCGTCAGATTTTGTTTGGCTTTGTCACAGGCTGCCTGGTCCATATCAAGTAATAGCACTTCGCACCCTGCATTGGCGCAAACACCTGCGATTCCGGTGCCCATGGTGCCGGAACCGAGTACAGCCACTGTTCTGATTTCTTTCATAATTGGAATAAAATGATTAAAAGTTTTTCGATTTGTTGCTATGAAGATAGGCAGCTCATCTGTCTGAACTGCTTAATCTAAAACGGAATTTGAGAAAACCTATACTTTTCCTTGTTTAACCCAATCCCGTAGTTTGAATTTTTGAATCTTGCCCGTCGATGTTTTTGGCAATTCCATGATGACAACCTGTTTTGGGCGTTTAAATCCAGCCATGCTCTCTTTACAAAAAGCAATGATTTCTTCTTCGCTGGATGTTTCTCCTGCTTTTAATTCGACGAAAGCGCAGGGGGTCTCTCCCCATTTTTCGTCTGGTTTGGCGACCACTGCGGCGGCTGATACTTTGGGAAACTTGTACAACACCGACTCAACTTCGATAGAGGAAATATTTTCTCCGCCTGAAATAATAATATCTTTTAAACGATCCTTGATCTCAATGTATCCGTCACCATGGATCACGGCCAGATCACCACTGTGGAACCAGCCGTTCTTGAAGCCCTCTTCCGTGGCTTGGGGACTTTTGTAATAACCCTTCATGATCGTGTTTCCTTTGAAGACTATTTCCCCGATGGTTTCACCGTCTCTGGAGACTGGCTTACCATCATCAAGACTGATTACATCCACGGATTCCATCATCTGTAACCTTACGCCTTGGCGAGCTTTGATTTCTGCTTGTTCTTCAATAGTGAGTGCCGACCATTCGGTTTTCCAGTCACAGTACACAACGTGTCCATAGGTTTCTGTCAGCCCGTAGACATGGATAACATTAAACCCAAGTTCCTCGGTTTTTTCCAGCACCTTGCTCGGGGGAGGTGCTCCAGCGGTCATGACCTGGACGGTGTGGTCGGGTTTGTATTGCATTTCAACCGGTGCATTGGCAAGCATCGACAGGATGATCGGAGCAGCGCCGAAATGGGTGATTTGATGGGCTTTGATGGCATCAAAAATAACTTCGGCGCTGATGACACGATTGCAGATCAACGTTCCAGCCATGACGGCCATGGTCCAAACATGCCCCCATCCATTACAGTGGAACATGGGTACGGTGTAAAGATAGCGGGGGTGTTTAGTGATTTGCCATGCTGCGATAGTGCCCATGGTCATGAGATAGGAGCCACGATGGTGGTAGACAACTCCTTTGGGCTGACCGCTGGTGCCAGAGGTGTAGTTGAGTGCGATGGCGTCCCATTCTGAGTCCGGAGGGCCCCAGACTGAATTCTCATCTCCTGTTTCGAGCAGCGCTTCATAATTCATCACCCCTAATGTCTCCCCATTACCCGCCGGCGCCTCTGATTGCTCATCGACAATATCAATGACGATGGGTGGATTCGAGAGTTGGCTAAGCGCTGCTTTCGCAGCGGCAGAGAAGTGTGTATCAGTGATTAGTACTTTTGCATCGCTGTGTTCAAGAATATAGGCGATTGTTTCAGCTTCCAAACGAGTGTTGATGGAGTTAATAACGCCACCACACATCGGAATCCCATAATGTCCTTCAACCAGCTCTGGGGTATTAGCCGCTAGTAAGGAAACAGTCGTGCCTCTGCCAACCCCGAGTTTGGATAGCGCCGAGGCCAGCCGATTACATCTTTTCGACACTTGTTGCCAATTGTATTGTCGGTTGCCATACACCACGCCTGGGTGATCAGCATAGGTTTCGCTTGCTCTGGACAAAAATGAAACGGGACTCAACTCTACGTAATTCAGTCCACTAATTGCGCTCAACGCGTCGTAATTTTCTTTCATGCTCTTGGGTGTATTAACTGCTTGAAATGGAGCTACGGATAAACAAGTAGGTTATCACAACTTGCCCTTTTTCGGGTAGTGTACCCTGAGGTCTGTAATTTATTTCTTTAGCGATGTTCGTTTGGCTTAGGCGAAGTGAGCGTAGCGAACGAAGCCAAAGCCGGTTTTTCTGGATTAGGTGTTGAATGTTGAGCCATCAAGTCGTTCCATGTTTGTGACTTAAGCAAATGTGGAGGCAACCCAATGACCCAACCGGATTACAGTAACCTATATGAAGTAGTGATGGAACAATTGATTCAACATGGCCCCCAGGCTTTTCGTGATGTCATTACCGCGATGATGAATCAGGCCATGCAGATTGAGCGGTCTCAGTTTCTGGGTGCCGCCCCTCACGAACGCAGCAACGACCGTCAGGGCCATGCCAATGGATTCAAACCCAAACTGGTGGACACGACTCTTGGGACACTGAATTTGTCGATACCCAAGACCCGTAACCACGGTGAGTCCGGGTTTTATCCACAGTGTCTGGAACAGGGACGGCGTAGTGAACGTGCTTTGATGCTGTGTGTGGCAAAGATGTACATCAGCGGGGTCAGTACTCGTCGTGTGGAGAAGGTGCTGGATCTGTTTGGTATTGAGAAGATCTCCTCCACTCAGGTGTCTCGTGCGACGGCCCTGCTGGACGATGCTCTATCGGTTTGGCGTGACCGGGCCCTTGGAGAGATTCGGTATCTCGTACTGGATGCGCGTTACGAACGGGTCAGGATGGATCATGAGGTGGTGGATGCCGCGGTGCTCAGTGCGGTGGGAATACTACCGGATGGTCGACGAAGCGTACTGGGTGTGCAGATTGCCACCAGTGAAGCCGAGATCAACTGGCGGGAGTTTTTACAGTCGTTGGTGAAACGAGGCATGCATGGCATCACACATTGCCAGTGATGACCACGCGGGCCTCAAAGCAGCGAGACGTGCTGTGTTTCCGGGGGTACCGTGGCAGCGTTGTCAGTTCCACCTGGCACAAAATGCGGTCAATCATGCGCCGACAGCAAAGGTTCGTAGTCGGATTGGTGGTGAACTGCGTTCGGTGTGGAATGCGACGGACGAGGCATCTGCCCGCGCTCAGTTGGAGCAACTGGCGGCCCGTTACGAGTCAGATTACTCAAAGCTGTCGCAATGGCTGCTCGATAACGTTCCTGAAGGACTGACGGTGTTCAATTTACCGGAGTCGCATCATCGAAAGATGAGAACGACGAATGGAATTGAGCGTCCGATCCAGCAGGAGATTAAACGGCGAACCCGGATTGTACGGGTCTTCCCGAATGAGGCATCTTTACTCAGGCTTGTCAGTGCCATCCTCGTCGAGATTGACGATGAATGGAGCAATGCCGACAAGCGATATATCGTGTGGAACGACGATAATGACTCAACCTAAATCAAAGTTACAGACGTAGGGTTGCACAATCCTTTTTCGTGAAGTTTCACGTTGTTTCCGCTGATGCAGGAACGACCCTTTCTGTTAGAGAAGTGTTTCAAATAGCGGCTCAAAAAATATTGATACTTTGCATTGGGATAGAATAATATCCTCTTCCAAATTCAAATCTCTAGAGTGAATAACTAATGAGCGCTCCCAAACTGGTTTTTTCAAGACGACTACGCCAAACTCCTTTTGAGAAAAGGGCCATTGAACAAGGTGCCAAGGCGTTCACTGTCTATAATCATATGCCGTTATCATCGGTCTATTTGACGCCTGAAGAGGATTATGCTCATTTATGTGAGCATGTTCAGGCATGGGACGTGGCCTGTGAACGTCAGGTTGAAGTGGTGGGAAAGGACGCATTGGCATTGGTTGAACTGGTGACGCCGAGGGATATCTCAAAATGCGCCGTTGGGCAGTGTTTCTATGCGCCGGTATGTGATGAAAACGGCGGTATTGTCAATGACCCGATTATCATTCGTCTAGGGGAAGATAGATTTTGGATTTCCATCGCTGACTCAGACGTTTTATTATGGATGAAGGGTATTGCTTACGGTAGAGGGATGGACGTGTCTGTGTTTGAACCAGATGTCAGTCCTTTGGCGGTGCAAGGTCCAAAGTCATTTGATCTAATGGCGGACCTCGTTGGTGAACATATCAGGGACATTAAGTTCTTCTGGTTCATTGAAACGCAGATCGCTGGTACAAAGGTGGTATTAGCTCGTTCGGGGTGGAGTGGGCAAGGGGGATTTGAAATTTATCTTCAGGATTCATCGAAGGGACTCGATTTATGGGACGCCGTTTGGCAAGCAGGAGAAAAATATAACATTCGAGCCGGCTGCCCAAATTTGATTGAAAGACTGGAAACCGGATTACTTTCCTATGGAAGCGACATGACCCTAGCGGACAACCCACTGGAATGTGGCCTTGGGAGATTCTTCAAATTAGGGAAACCTGCGGAGTACATGTGTCGAGAGGCGCTAGATAAAGTTGCAACGGAGGGCGTTAAGAAAAAAATGGTGCATCTCAAAATTACGGGGGAAAAGCTGACGGGGCCACGTTCAACATGGGACGTGAAAAATGACCAAGGAGAAGTTGTGGGGATTTTGACGAGTCTTGCGTACTCACCAAAATTTGATTCAAATCTTTCTTTTGCCACCGTCGATGCCGCCTATGGCAGTTTCGGGCAGAGCTTGACGGTGGACATCGGTGGCGCTGAGTCTCGTGCTGCAGTGGTGTGTAATTTGAAGTGGGAGTAAGCTTCATTATAGACAAAGCTATCTTAGAGTAATTTATTTTTTACCACTTAGAGACAGCTAACCTAGGAAGAAGGGCGCTCCCAACGGGGCTGCCCTTTTTTAGTATATCAATCCCTTGTATCGAGGCTCGTGAGGCGAACTCAATTTATTGAAGCTCCAGAAAATCGCGTGTTTATGTTGTGAACAAATGACCCAGACATCGGTCCCATAACGAAAGGGCTGTTTCAAAAAGCTAGTATCATGCCAATTGTGGAACATAATCTTAGGTGTATTAGTAGTGATGACCGCTAGAATGACTCAGTTTATATGATGTCCCATATTTTTCTCGGAACTTGAATCGTGCCAAACCCTTCTATTAGAGATGTATTAACTACGCTTGCTGAACGTGGACGCTCTTTGCTTGATCTCGATCGATATTCGAGCGGCCCAGAGAAGAATCTGACGCTACTGTGTGATGATCTGTTGAGTATGGCAGGTGAGGCTTCCGGCGTTGCTTTGGCGAAGCAGGTTATCGTCGTTTATCGATCCCTTGATGATGCGCAAAAGGGGCGGTTTTTCCAGTCAATGAAACATCGCTATGGGCCAGATGAAAGCAAATTGCAAACAGCAATTCGTGCCTATGAGCAAGGAGCCTCGGATGAAACACTCAATGACATTAATCGGGCATCTGAACCGCGGCGTCATGAATTACTACGCAGATTAAATCTCGCTCCGGGTGGCACCGCAGCACTGGTAGCTATGCGGGTTGATCTTCTGAAGCATCTGAGAGTTGATTCCAGTCTGGCTATGGTTGATAAGGATTTCCAGCACATGTTTTCCTCGTGGTTCAATCGCGGTTTTTTGGTGATGAGGAGAATTGATTGGAATACTTCAGCAGCCATTCTGGAAAAAATAACCCAGTATGAAGCCGTTCATGCTATCCGTGATTGGCGAGATTTACGGGGTCGGATAGAGCCGTCTGATCGTCGATGTTATGCTTTCTTTCACCCAGCATTAGAGGATGAGCCTTTGATTTTTGTGGAGGTGGCGCTTACCACGGAACCGGCGAGAGCCATTGGACCGATTTTGTCCGAAGAGCGCGATAGCATTTCTGCCGAGGATGCGACCACAGCAGTGTTCTATTCGATTTCTAATTGCCAACCCGGGTTAAGGGGTATTTCCTTCGGTAACTTTCTTATTAAGCAGGGGTAGTGTAATCTGAGGTCTGTAATTTAGCTTTCTATTGCAGCTTCGCTATTGGCTTTGGCTTCGTTCGCTACGCTCACTTCGCCTAAGCCAAACGAACATCGCTAAAGAAATAAATTACAGACCTCAGGGTACACTACCCTTACTTGATTGTGCAACCCTACGTCTGTAACTTCGGTTTAGTTTGAGTCATTATTGTCGTTCCACACGATATATCGCTTGTCGGCATTGCTCCATTCATCGTCAATCTCGACGAGGATGGCACTGACAAGCCTGAGTAAAGATGCCTCATTCGGGAAGACCCGTACAATCCGGGTTCGCCGTTTAATCTCCTGCTGGATCGGACGCTCAATTCCATTCGTCGTTCTCATCTTTCGATGATGCGACTCCGGTAAATTGAACACCGTCAGTCCTTCAGGAACGTTATCGAGCAGCCATTGCGACAGCTTTGAGTAATCTGACTCGTAACGGGCCGCCAGTTGCTCCAACTGAGCGCGGGCAGATGCCTCGTCCGTCGCATTCCAGACCGAACGCAGTTCACCACCAATCCGACTACGAACCTTTGCTGTCGGCGCATGATTGACCGCATTTTGTGCCAGGTGGAACTGACAACGCTGCCACGGTACCCCCGGAAACACAGCACGTCTCGCTGCTTTGAGGCCCGCGTGGTCATCACTGGCAATGTAGATGATGCCGTGCATGCCTCGTTTCACCAACGACTGTAAAAACTCCCGCCAGTTGATCTCGGCTTCACTGGTGGCAATCTGCACACCCAGTACGCTTCGTCGACCATCCGGTAGTATTCCCACCGCACTGAGCACCGCGGCATCCACCACCTCATGATCCATCCTGACCCGTTCGTAACGCGCATCCAGTACCAGATAACGTATCTCGCCAAGACCACGATCCCGCCATACTGACAAGGCATCGTCCAGCAAAGCCGTTGCACGGGACACCTGAGTCGAAGATATTTTCTCAATACCGAACAGATCCAGTACCTTCTCCACACGGCGCGTACTGACACCACTAACGTACATCTGAGCCACACACAGCATCAACGCGCGCTCACTGCGTCGTCCCTGTTCCAGACTGTGCGGGTAAAACCCGGACTCACCGTGATTACGCGTCTTGGGTATCGACAGATTTAGCGTCCCAAGGGTCGTGTCCACCAGTTTGGGTTTGAATCCATTGGCATGGCCACGGCGATTATCACTGCGTTCATGGGGCACCGCACCCAGAAACTGGGATCGTTCGATCTGCATGGCCTGATTCATCATCGCGGTAATGACATCACGAAATGCCTGCGGGCCATGTTGAATCAATTGTTCCATCACTACTTCATATAGGTTAGGGTAATCAGGTTGGGTCATTGGGTTGTCTCCACATTTGCGTAAGTCACAAACATGGAACGACTTGATGGCTCAACATTCAATACTAAAGCCTGAAAAACAGGCTTTGGCTTCGCTCTCTACGTTCACTCCGCCAAAGCCAATAGCGAAGCTGCAATAGAAAGCTAAATTACAGACCTCAGATTACACTACCATTCAAACAACTTTCTATCGTTGCCTGTTTGACTCTATATGGAAGATATTAACCCGAACGGATTTTTTGGAATGTGGCAAATACCACACTTTTTGAGATCAACCGATGTTTCCTTGGTTCAACGGAAGTAGAGGGAGGGGGAAGAATGAACGGCGGTAACCGGCTGTAATGTTAAAGGATTGGTCTCGGTGTACGCACCGTCGCTGGTGGGTCGGCAAAGTGCCAGTTATTCGACCTTCATAAGACTGGTGATAACCCCGATTACATGGTCCTTAATCTAGGTTGGTAATTGTTGATGTCTTTATCTCACTTCGTCTCTATTTCGGTGAACAGCATTAACGGGCATCTGCTGGATGAGTGGAATGGCTGATGAGTTCCAGCGTTTCCTCAATTTTCAGCCTTCTCGCCATTTCGTTATATTCATCCACAATGTACTGGGCATCTCTCACCAGTTTGCTCATGTATCCCGCCGGATTTCTAAGTTCCCAGTGTTCTGGTGCGATAATCAGTTTGCCGTTTTTCTGTTCGTTTTGGAGAAACCCCGGCGAGCACCAGACTTCTTCACCCTGAACATCATGATGAAAAAACCATAGCCCTTCGGCTTTTTTCATCATGGGTTCGAGGCTAGTTATAATGATCTGATCGACTATATGTGCTGTCACTTTACGTTCCTCTTATGGGTATTTAACATGTTCAGAAACCGTTATCAGACAGATTTAATTAGTGACGATTCCCGTTAAGTTATGTGATAGTCCTTTCACAATCGCTTGCCCACACTATAAGCGAATAGTGTAAGAACAGTCAAAATTCCAATCTGACACATCGGGCTTGAATGAGTGGAGGCCTCTCCGCGGTATTGTCTCGCGTGCCGAGGCCATTGATCTTCACCATCACTTCGATTGCCACGGGGAGGGTTAAAATTAAATCGAGGTTGGCCGGTGCGGTTGAATTAGATGGTGGTGTTTCTTAGTGATGCTTACTCAGCGTTACTAAATCGTATCGAAGGCTTTAGTTCTTCGTACATTCGATAGTGAGTTTCTTCCATGCCAACCTTTTTATACACATTTTTAGCAATGATGTTGTCTCGCTCAACATACAAGCGATAGCCACAAACGTCCGGTGCAGTATCCGCCAGTGACTTCACTTTCTGATAGAGCTTTCGATAGATACCTTGATTCCGCCATTGTTCCTTTACGTATACGCTTTGTATCCACCAGAATACGCCATTTCTCCAGTCACTCCATTCCTTCGTGACCATCAACGAAGCCACGATTTCTCCGTTTTCCTCGGCGACTAAATAAAATCCTAGATTTGAATCCTCAATCAGTCGGGTAACACCAGACAATATGACTTCAGGGATTAATTGAATATTCTCGGTTTCCAATGCGATATTTTGGTTGAAAGTGGCTAACACGTTTGCATCAGAAGGAATGGCTTGTCGAATTTGGATGTCAGTCATTAGTTTTTGAAGAGATTTAGGGGTGTACCCATTGAACGCAGTCAACTAACTTGGATAGTGGGCTCTGTACATGAGGTTGGACTCTATCACAGCCAGTGATGTCGGTTGAAATAGTCATGCTAGTGGCCGTGCAATCCACGCAAAAAAAAGCCCGCAAAGCGCGGGCAAAACGAGGATGTTAATCGTGATTTAAAACAGGCCAGACCTGCTTTGTGGGTCACCCCTCTGGGCTTAAATAGTGTCTTTTTGCTTAGTTTAAGGGGTGTTTTCTAAAAATAGGGTGAATCTTATCGGTAGTGTAATCTGAGGTCTGTAATTTAGCTTTCTATTGCAGCTTCGCTATTGGCTTTGGCGGAGTGAACGTAGAGAGCGAAGCCAAAGCCGGTTTTTCAGGCTTTAGTATTGAATGTTGAGCCATCAAGTCGTTCCATTTTTGTTACTTACGCAAATGTGGAGACAACCCAATGACCCAACCTGATTACCCTAACCTATATGAAGTAGTGATGGAACAATTGATTCAACATGGCCCGCAGGCATTTCGTGATGTCATTACCGCGATGATGAATCAGGCCATGCAGATCGAACGATCCCAGTTTCTGGGTGCGGTGCCCCATGAACGCAGTGATAATCGCCGTGGCCATGCCAATGGATTCAAACCCAAACAGGTGGACACGACCCTTGGGACGTTAAATCTGTCGATACCCAAGACGCGTAATCACGGTGAGTCCGGGTTTTACCCGCACAGTCTGGAACAGGGACGACGCAGTGAGCGCGCGTTGATGCTGTGTGTGGCTCAGATGTACGTTAGTGGTGTCAGTACGCGCCGTGTGGAGAAGGTACTGGATCTGTTCGGTATTGAGAAAATATCTTCGACTCAGGTGTCCCGTGCAACGGCTTTGCTGGACGATGCCTTGTCAGTATGGCGAGATACGTTATCTGGTACTGGATGCGCGTTACGAACGGGTCAGGGTGGATCATGAGGTGGTGGATGCCGCGGTGCTCAGTGCGGTGGGAATACTACCGGATGGTCGACGAAGCGTACTGGGTGTGCAGATTGCCACCAGTGAAGCCGAGATCAACTGGCGGGAGTTTTTACAGTCGTTGGTGAAACGAGGCATGCATGGCATCACTTACATTGCCAGTGATGATCACGCGGGTTTGAAGGCGGCAAGGCGTGCCGTGTTTCCGGGTGTACCGTGGCAACGCTGTCAGTTTCATCTGGCACAGAACGCGATTAATCATGCCCCAACGGCAAAGGTTCGTAGCCGGATTGGTGGCGAATTGCGTTCGGTCTGGAATGCGACGGACGAGGCATCTGCCCGCGCTCAGTTGGAGCAACTGGCGGCCCGTTACGAGTCAGACTGCTCGAAGCTATCGCAATGGCTGCTCGATAACGTTCCTGAAGGATTGACCGTGTTCAATTTACCGGAATCGCATCATCGAAAGATGAGAACGACGAATGGAATTGAGCGTCCGATCCAGCAGGAGATTAAACGGCGAACCCGGATTGTCCGGGTCTTCCCGAATGAGGCATCTTTACTCAGGCTTGTCAGTGCCATTCTCGTTGAGATTGACGATGAATGGAGCAATGCCGACAAGCGATATATCGTGTGGAACGACAATAATGACTCAAACTAAACCGAAGTTACAGACGTAGGGTTGCACAATCATCTTATCTAGGAAGTTTCTGAACCAGTCATAACCGATTTCGACTCTCGGCTTGTTTCGTTCTAACTTATGTAGACGCTCCCTAGGTAAGTGTAAAATTAATTATTTTCCAGTACGGTAGGCCAATTAGTGTCTGCTCCAGAAATATGTAACTCTCGATTTGTGTTCCATTGAGTTTGTACTTCTGCATCGAAGTTTAAATACAATTTGTCATTGAGCACGGTCCAATGCTGGGGATCACCTTTGTATAGGTTTCCTTCGAAAACTGCCCAAGCACAATACCCACCGTACTGAGGCGCGTATTTTTCAGGAGAGGCAATGAATGCATCGAGGTTTTCTTGGGAAGAGAAATACCAGTCAGCATCTTTGTGCTCCGTTTGATAGTCATCTTTACCTTTCACGGGTTTTGATTCTGTGAAATAAGCCACAACATCATATCCCCCCGCACTGGCATTGCTAAATAGTGAAGTATAAATAGCATCTGCGCCAGCGAAAACGTTACTTGATACTAATAGCCCGGCGAATGCGATTAAGGCGGTTCGAAAGTGCTTTAACATTGTGTTTACCGTTATGAATGTTGCCGACAAAAGAGTGATCTGTATCTTCGTTCATCAACAGTTTTAAAAATGATTGTCTGCTTGTTCGAAAAGCATCAAATCCTTGTAAATACTGAAGACTAACCTAGAATTAATAAGTTCAAAAAATTATTAAGCTTTCTTGAAATATTAGAGAGCAGTCTATAAATCTTGCATTTACTTCAGAACTCGCACGATACGAACAAAGAGATCCTTACCACCTTATTCTTCACCTGTTCGCGCGTTTAACGATGATTGCAAAGAAGTAAAAATAGCGGAAAAATCTTTATGATCATTTCCTTGGTCGCTGAACGCCTGATAGATCTCCTTCGCCGTTATGGCTGTTTGAAGTTTTAGCCCGGCGTTGTTTGCCGCATTTAGTGCGAGGCCCATGTCTTTTAGCATCAATTCCGTAGAGAACCCAGGTTGATAGCCATTGCTTGAAGGAGAGGTCGCCACAATACCGGGGATGGGGCAAAACGTTGTCAGCGAAAAACAATTGCCCGAAGACTGAGTTGCTACGTCGAATAGTTTTTCATCTGACAGTCCACAATGCTGAGCTAATTTGAAGCCCTCTGCGACGGAGGCCATTTGAATTCCTAACATCATGTTGTTGCACATTTTCGCTGCTTGGCCCATACCACCTAGGCCGCAGTGGATGGTGGTTTTCCCCATGACATCAAAAATAACGGATGCGTCTTTCATATCATTGGGATCACCACCGACCATGAACGTTAAAGCGCCATTAGCGGCGCCGATAGTGCCTCCTGAAACCGGTGCATCTAGCATAGAGAACCCCTTTGCTTTCATGGCGCTGTGGATTTCCTTGGCGTCCATCAAATCAATCGTAGAACTGTCCACCAAAAGTGATTTCGTATCTCCCGACTGGGACACGTGACGATAATAGACATCCTTTACTTCATCGCCAGAAGGCAGCATGGTCAGGATAATATCCGCATTTCTAATGGCTTCTTCGTGGCTGCTGCACTTATTGATCCCATGAGGAGTTAGTGCATCCAGTTTTTCTGTCACCAGATCATAGGCGTTTACGGTGAAGCCAGCTTCACTTAAGTTAACAGACATGGGAGCGCCCATGTTTCCGGTTCCGATGATCGCTATGTTTTTCATTTTATACTTATGAAGAGCCAGAAAGGTTTGAATGAATCTCTCCAGAGCATAAAAGCCGGACTGGTTTCCGTCAATGTTAATCGATGCTGCTGGGAGGAGGTGAAAAAGCCAAGGTTGGGATTGATTCTTATCGCAATGTCCCACTTAAGTCTTGTATCCATGAATACTGGGTTTTCATAATCATAGACGGTGTGAATGTCATAGCGATATAGAGACGTGTGATATTGCACCAGTAGGCGGGCAAATTTTGATTTTATATTGCTTGCGAGTCTGGGCTAATCTCATGATAATAGCGAAATTATTTCCTAGCGTGATATTTTCATGAACCGTTCAGAATATGGTCATGTTGCTGATGGTGCCCAAAGGAATGTTGGGTTCTTTCTTTCTGACTACTTCAATATGCTGCCTTTCATTTCAGCAGTGGAGCCTTTACGTATTGCAAATAGATTGTCACGTAAGCCGCTGTATCAATGGTCGATTGTCAGTGAGTTGGGTGATGGTGTTATCGCCTCCAATGGCATGATGCAAGTCGCTGATTATGCCGTGGGGAGCGCGCCTGAATTTTCGATGCTAATGGTTTGTGGACCTTTTGAACCTAGCAACTTCAGCCACCGCCCCACTTTGGAGTGGTTGAAACGGGAAGCCAGACGAAATATTCTGATTGGTGGATTGGAAACCGGGTGTCATGTTCTTGCCCAAGCTGGGCTGCTCAGAGGATTGCGCTGCACGACTCATTGGGAAAACATGGCAGAATTCGTTGAAACCTATCCAGAAGGAAAGGTTTCTGCGGACGTGTACGAAATCGATAATAATCGTATTACCTGTTCTGGTGGGGGAGCATCGATGGATATGATGTTGTATATCATTGAACAACACCATGGACATGAACTGGCTTCTTCTGTGGCAGATAGCATGATCCACCCTCATCGTCGAGCCAAGGGAGAACCTCAGCGGATGGGACTGGAAGCGCGAATTGGAGTCAGCCATCCGGCGCTGTTGGAATGCATTGAGTTAATGGAATCAAACATTGAACAACCCCTAACGCCCAATGAGCTCGCTGATCTAATTGGTTTTTCGAAACGCCAATTGGAGCGCTTATTCCGGCGGCACCTAAATACTACCCCAGCACGATATTATCTGGATTTGCGCCTTGAAGTTGCCCGAGGCATGTTGGAAAAGAGTTCTACGAAAGTCATCGATATTGCATTAATGTGTGGATTTAAATCCTCCGGTCATTTCAGTAGTCGATATCTTTCAAGTTTCGGTGTGACGCCACGTGAAACCAGAAAGTAACTTTCAATATCGGATGGGATGCCCTAGGAAGTGAACGGTTGAGGTGATTAGTTGGAATTAACGCTTAAAGAAGAACAGGACGCAGAAAAAGAAATTGGAGTCGTAAAGTCTGATTTATGGCGCTGAGCTTTCCGGGATACTAACAGCGATTTTTGTCACAAACCCTAAGAGTGTTAATTATATGGCTAGCAAAAGAGCAGGTGGCCGTGAAGCGAGAAAAGCGCTTCGGGCAGCGCCGTTGGCGGAAGAGAATAAACCCGTCAGACCCGGCCAGTTAGGAGGTCGGTTTAACCCACTTAGTCAAGCGGATATGGCGCGTATCCACGAGGCTATGTTGGACTTGCTGGAGAATGTGGGCTTTGCCAAATCAATTCCTTCATGTATTGATTTGGTAACAAAGAACGGTGGTAAATTCACGCCAGAAGGACGTCTTTTATTCCCTCGTAGCATGATCGAAGACGCACTTGCGGTTTGCGCGCGAGACATCACGCTCCATGGGCAGTCCCCGGAACATGATATGCATCTATCTGGCAATAAGGTACATTTCGGAACCGCGGGTGCGGCGGTGCATGTAGTAGACGAATGGAAAACCCATGAGAAATACCCGGGTGTGGGTGCGTATCGCGAATCCACACTTCAGGATTTATACGATGCCTCCCGATTAGTGGACAAGCACGAACATATTCATTTTTTCCAACGTTGCATGGTGGCACGTGATATTGAAAACCCCGCCGCCATGGATCTAAATACGACCTATGCCTCTGTAGCCGGCACTACCAAACACGTTGGGGTGAGCTACGTCGAAGCCGATCATGCGGTGGAAGGACTGAAATTACTTTACGAAATTGCTGGTGGAGAGGATAAGTATCGAGCTCGGCCTTTTGCAAGCCTGTCTTGTTGTTTCGTGGTTCCCCCTATGCGTTTCGCCGAAGATGCCTGTAAAGTGCTGGAAGTTTGCGTTCGAGGTGGTATGCCTATTTTGTTATTGGCTGCGGGGCAAGCCGGGGCGACCAGTCCGGCTTCGTTAGCTGGCGCAGTTGTGCAGGAATGTGCTGAGTGTTTGGGTGCGCTCGCTTATGTAAATCTGATCCAACCCGGGCATCCAGCTATTTTCGGGCCATGGCCGTTTGTATCTGATTTAAGAACCGGTGCAATGAGTGGCGGCTCGGGTGAGCAAGCTGTTCTGATGGCGGCATGTGGTCAGATGGGCCGTTATCTCAACTTACCCACGGGTGTTGCCGCTGGTATGGCGGATTCGAAAATTCCGGATGCGCAATCTGGTTTTGAAAAAGCGTATACACTGACCCTCGCGGGGCACAGTGGAACGAACCTAGTATACGAGTCGGCAGGCATGCAAGGCAGCTTGCTGGGCTTCAGCTTCGAGGGTGCAACCATCGACAATGATATGCTTGGTGCAATAAATCGAAGTGTACGTGGTGTTGAAATTGATGATGATAATCTCGCTTTGGAGACCATTACCGACGTTTGCATGAACGGCCCCGAGCATTTTTTAGGCCATGATGCAACCTTATCTAGGATGGAAAAAGACTATGTTTACCCTGAAGTAGGCAATCGACTGACACCGTCACAATGGAAAGAACTCGGGTCACAATCCATCAATTCGCCGGCTCAAAGGTTAACTCAGGAGATACTGGAAACTCATTTTCCGAGTCATATCTCGGATGAGCTTGATGCCCGATTGAGAGCGCGATTTGACATTCGTCTCCCTCGGGAACAAATGAAACCGAGGAAATAAGACCAATCCTTAGACGAGATAGTCTTTAGGCTGTCTAAAGTTATCTGGGATAGGGTAATCAGTCGGAATTATTTTGTGTTCACACCTATCACTTATATAGTTAGTGATAGGTGTGCGAAATTTAGGTAGACAAAATGGGAGAAATTAGAAAAGTGAATTCAAAGCAATTGCCGGGCCAGGCGCGGGTTGTCATTGTTGGTGGGGGCATGATGGGAGCCAGCTTGCTCTATCATCTTGCCGAAGAAGGTTGGACCGATAGCTTATTGATTGAAAAAGGGGAGCTGACATCTGGGTCCACTTGGCACGCTGCGGGTCAGTGTCCAAGTTTTAATCCAGACTACAACATGGCGAAGATCCATGATCATGGTATTCGACTCTACCCAAAGCTTGAAGAGATTACCGGGCAGTATGTTAGCTGGCATGGTTGTGGTGGTATTCGCTTTGCTCAAACTCCTGCGGAAGTAGAATGGTTTCAACGGGTTGCTTCAGTGGGTAAACTAATTGGGTTTGATTGCGAGATTATTGATCCTGCGAAAATCAAACAGCTTCTGCCTTACGCCAATATCGATGGGGTCATCGCTGGAGCGTGGACGACTGGTGATGGCCATGTTGATCCAGCCGGGGTGTGTAACGCGATGGCAAAAGGTGCTCGTCAGATGGGCGCCAGTATTGTGACTGGAAACCGCGTGCTGGATATCAAACAGCGCCAATCCGGCGACTGGGAGGTGATTACTGAGCAAGGTAGCGTTATCGCTGAGCACGTTGTGAATGCCGCTGGTTGCTACGCTAGGCAAGTCAGTCAGATGGTGGGAACGGATATTCCGATGATCAATATGAAACACACCTATATTGTGACAGACACGGTAAAGGAGTTTCTTGATCGTGATGATGAGATGCCGGTAATTCGTGACCCTTACCCATCCTCTTACTATCGACAAGAACAGAAATCCGCCTTGATCGGTATTTACGAAATGGCAAACTCAGAGGAATGCTGGACACATCGAGGTGGCTGGCCGGAGTGGGATTCAGAGAACGAGTTGTTTGATCCCGACTTTGACAATCTTATGCCCTACATTGAACGGGTAATGGAGCGAATTCCTATGTGGGGTGAGTTGGGGATTAAACGTGTGGTTTGTGGTGCTATTCCTCATACTCCTGATGCTAACCCTTTTCTTGGCCCTGCGGCTGGCTTGAAAAATTTTTGGCATTGTAATGGTGCTTCGATCGGTATCGCTGCGGGTGCTGGTTCAGGAAAATACCTGTCGCAATGGATGATTTATGGTGATTCAGAAATTAACATGGCGAGTGTTGATCCGAGGCGTTTCAGTAATTATGCGCCGGGTGATTACACCAAGGCGAAATCCCACCAGGATTATGAACACATGTACAAATTGCACATGCCTGGCGAAGAAAGACCTGCGTCTCGTAAAGAGCGCACCACGCCGCTTTATGATTTGCTGGAATCCAAAGGTGCGGTTCATACGGAGGTTAATGGCTGGGAGCGACCTAAGTGGTTTTCCTTGGATGGGCGAGTTGAAGAAGTCGGCTTCCGCCATAACAACACATTTGATGTGGTGGCTGAAGAATGCCGTGCAGTTCGTGAAAGAGTGGGTATTCTTGATTTGTCCAGTTTCTCTAAATATGACGTCGTTGGAAAAGATGCGGAGCAATTTTTGAATCGAATTAGCGCCAACAAAATGCCGGTTCGGGAAGAAGGCATTACTTTGACCCACTATCTATCTCCAGAAGGGAGGCTCAATGGAGAGTCTACGATAACCCGTCTGAGTGAAGGCCACTACTACGTTCTGTCTGGGGCTGGTTGCGAGGAAGTAGATCTAGCCATATTGAATCAAGGCGTGGAGGAAGGAGAGGATGTTACCATTACTAACATAACCAATGATTGGGGCGTGCTGGTGGTCGCGGGACCTAAGTCGAGAGAGGTTTTGGGTTCGCTAACCGACAGTGACTTAACCAACGAGAGTTTTCGGTGGTTGACGGGCAAAGAGATTGAACTATCAGGTAAAACTGTTCGTGCTTTGCGGGTGAACTACGTCGGCGAAATGGGCTGGGAACTGCATTGCCCCATGGAAGAGATGCTTGGGATTTATCAGTCAATTTGGAACGTTGGTGAAAGCCACGGTATCGCTGATTTTGGTACTTATGCAGTGAATTCTTTGCGGCTTGAAAAAGCATACAAAGGTTGGGGCGCGGAGCTGACCAATGAAATTACACCCATCGAAGCAGACACAGAGCGTTTTTTCTCAAATAAGAAGTCCGAGTTTAGAGGTCGACAAGCCACATTGGACGTAAAAGAAAAAGGTATTGAGATTAAGTTGGTTTATCTGGACGTTGAAATTGGTGATAATGATATTGTCGGTGGTGAGCCGATATTGGTTGGCGATCGAACCATTGGAGTAACCACATCTGGCGGTTACGGACATGCTACTCAAAAGAGTTTAGGATTTGCGTATGTTGAGCCCGAATGGGCAAAGGAGGGAACGACATTCGATGTTGAGTTATTGGGCGTAAGAAGAAGTGCCACGGTCATTATGGACCCCGTGTGGGATCCACAGAGTGAGCGTCTTCGTGCCTAAGGACGTTGTAAGGTCCTTTAGATGTAGAAGTTTAGACCAAATCTGACACCGTATTAAATCAATCCGAGCGAAGCGAGGGTTGATTTAATGAGAGTTACCCGTTTTGATGTAGTTACCAAACAATATCAAAACACAACGAGGTAACTCTCAATGATCCATACTAACGAAAAAGTCATCAAGCATAAAGTCGGTTTACTGAATCTGGCTGAAGAGCTCGGAAACGTTTCTAAAGCCTGCAAGGTGATGGGATTGTCGCGCGATACATTCTACCGATACAAAGCGGCGGCGGATGAAGGAGGAGTCGAAGCGCTTCTTGATCGCAACCGTCGCAGCCCGAACATCAAGAACCGAGTCGATCCTGCTGTCGAGTCCATCGTGCTTGATTACGCACTGGAAGAACCTGCCCATGGCCAAAGCCGAACCAGTAATGAACTGCGTAAACGAGGTACCTTCGTTTCACCCAGCGGAGTTCGCAGTATCTGGCTGCGACATGGTTTAGCGTGCTTTAAAGACCGGTTAAAAGCGTTGTCTAATAAAGTGGCTGAGCAGGGATTGATTTTGACTGAATCCCAGGTCGCGGCCATGGAACGTAAGAAAGAGGACGATGTGGCCTGTGGTGAGATAGATACCGCCCATCCCGGCTATCTGGGGTCACAGGACACCTATTACGTCGGTACCTTCAAGGGGATCGGCAGAGTGTATCAACAGACCTTCGTGGACACGTATTCCAAAGTGGCTCATGCGAAGCTCTACACGACCAAAACACCGATCACCGCAGCGGATATGCTCAATGATCAGGTGCTCCCGTTCTACGAAGAGCACAGCCTTCTGCTGCGCATTCTTACTGACAGGGGAACCGAGTATTGTGGTCGAGCCGATCAGCATGATTATCAGCTTTACATGGCACTGAATAACATTGAGCACACGAAAACCAAGGTGAAATCACCGCAGACAAATGGGATATGTGAACGATTCCACAAGACCATTCTTAACGAGTTTTATCAGATAACCCTACGCAAGAAAATCTATGATTCAGTTGACGAATTACAGATTGATCTTGACGAGTGGCTTATCAAGTACAATACTCAACGAACTCATCAGGGTAAAATGTGCCTTGGGAGAACGCCGATGGAAACACTCATCGACGGTAAAGCGATCTGGAAAGAAAAGTTTGTAAACTAAACTCTATCTGACAGACAGCTACTGATAAACGGGTAACTGTCAGCTCAAGTCTGAACTTCTACAAGTGACGACTACTTTTATATTCCTCTCTTATGCGTGGCTTTGATTTCATTTTTTGTTTCTGGGCTTTGGATCTGGGTCGATAGTAGCCAGTCGAGCGCTTTCATTTATTCGATTCAGGTTATCGTTTTCCTTGGCTTGAGCCTTCTATTTCGTTGGTCTAGGATAAAATTGTTATTGATTCCCCGTTCCGTAAAACACCAACGCGCTTCCAGAAAGGCGCATGAATTATTTTTTCTCGAAGGCCTTCATCTAACTCAAGGCCGGCATGGCATAATGTTATTTGTTTCCGTTGCTGAAAAATATGTTGAGGTTATTGCGGATCGAGGAATCACCGATAAGGTCGATCAGTCGGTTTGGGATAATGTGATTCACCAGTTTTCTAGATGCCTTAAACGTGGCCATACATACGAAGGTTATCTCGCCGCGATTAACGAATGCGGAGAGATATTGGCCCACCACTGCCCCGCGACCGATAAGGAAAAAAATGAAATCCCTAATCATCTCATCGAGTTATGATTACTCATCCTGATCGAGGGTGACGATAGACTATTGAGTCGTTTATGATGCTCACTGTATTGTGCCTGGTATCGTCATATCAAAAATGTCGAGAGCGACCATAAAACTGGGCTGACTTATCGATGCGTTAAGTTCTAGTGCTGAGAGGTTATTCCTTGCCCTTGGTGATCATGTTAGTAGCCCTGTAATTGATCGTGAAACTTGCTCTGACTCATAACCTTTGTACCATGCTCTTCAACTAATAACTGCTGTTCCAACTTCACACCTTGTTGGGCTGTTTTCGAGCCAATGTAGCTTTCTATACACAAAATCATACCCGGTTCCACAGCGCCAGTAATAGGGTATGGCGCCGTATTGGATTTAAAGGGAATATTTGGGAATTCACCGGACATGCCTAAGCCGTGTCCGATGCAGTAATATCGACTATCACGATGTTCTTCGGGAATTGGCCATGCTTTCGTGGCAATCTCTTCGAATGAAGAGCCAGACCGAATCAGGTCAACGTTGTGATCGAGTTGGTCTTTGGCCCGCTGATATAAACCGATTTGTTCCGCAGTGGGCTTCTTGTCCCCGCAGAGAAATGTTCTGGAGAAATCTACAGCATATCCCTCTAATCCAATGCTGTCGGTATCCAGACAAACTAGGTCTCCGGGCTCAAGTGTGCGCGAATCGCATTGTTGGAAGTACGGAAACGTATTAGTTCCGGTTTGCATCAATCGAGTGCTAACGTATTGCCCAGATGAGGCGATGAGATGCTGATGGAATGTGCCCCATACCTCGGTTTCAGTTTTACCGGGCTCGATCGCCGCCTCAAAGTGTGACACGGCATTTTCTACTCGCCTCATTGCTTCGGACATGTATTCAATTTCTTCAGGAAGTTTGCTTCGCCTAGCGCTGGAGAAAACACGATCAGCGTCAGATAGCTGAAAGCCGACGCTTCGAAGCGTATCAATAACGCTAAATGGAAATCGATCCACTGCTAATCTGGTTTCATTAGCCACGTATTCTTTCATGATGCCCTGAATGTCTTTTGCTAGTGCTTTTGCACTTTCCTCGATTTGCCCATTGGCGCTCACGAAACATAATCCTCTCGCCGGTAGAATTTGGTCAATAGTTGGAAGTCCATCAGCCAAATGCTCACAACCGAAATAGTCGAAGAGAATGGCTGGGCCTTCGGCAAATAGTAGAAGATATCTCGCAGGTGTTCGAGTCGAAAAGATGGTCATATTTGACGCACCTGTTGCATAGAGGATATTCACCGAATCCACTACTAATAGTGCAGGAACTCCCATGTCTCTCATGGTCATGCGAAGCTTTTGCATTCGTTTTAGATACAACGATTCTCGAGTGATCATTTTTAGTTCTCTTTGGTTTTTGCGCCGCGGAATACATCGCTATCGTGTTTTGTCACTCCGTCTCTCTCTCCCACACAAACAAAGGGTGACTATTTTCTTGGGTTGTTGATAATATTAATCGGATTACCTTCTAGGAATTGGATGAGATTATTTACCCCAATGTTAAATAGCGTTTGAGTTGCCTCTGGCGTTCGATATCCGATGTGTGGGGTAAGTATGACGTTATCCAATTGGGCCAGTGGATCGGAGGAGGGGAGGGGTTCATCAACAAAAACATCGAGCGCTGCCCCTCGGATCTGGCCTGAAGATAGGGAGCTGATCAGCGCTTCCTGACCAATTATCTCACCTCTTGCGGTGTTGATTAATATGGGGCTGCGCATCATTTTTTTGAAGGCGGTCTCATCAATGAAATTTTGGGTTTCCGGTGTGGCTGCAAGGTGCAAAGAAATAACATCACTATCGCGATATAGCTGGTCGAGCTCTACAAATTGAACCTGGTGGTTTGCAGTATTTCGATTGGACATGTTTCGGGTCCACACCAACACCTCCATATCAAACGCCTGGCAGAGCTCGGCAAATCGCATGCCGATACCACCGAAGCCGATGAGCCCAATGGTTTTTCCACGAAGCTCGATCCCTTGAAAACCCGCTTGATCGAACGGTTGTATCCAGCGGCCGGACTTAGTTGATGCGTTCAATACTGGTATCTGCCGCGCTAGGGCGAGCAGCAAAGCCATGGCGTGTTCAGCAACCGTGTTGTCTGAATAACCGGGGCAATTACAAACATAAATCTGTCTAGCTTTCGCCTCTTCCAGATCGACGAATTTTTCAGCACCAACCCCAGTGAACGAAATAATTTTGAGTTTGGGGGCGGCTTTCATCACAGAGATGGGCATGTTCCAACCTAGCAACACGCCATCAGCGTGCTTGATTCTCTGAATATATTCTTCTTCGTTTTTGGGGCGTCCAGTATGGATCTCGAATTCGCAGTAAGGTTTCAACTGGTCGAAGATCAACTTATAGCTTGCATCATCTCCAATATCAGCATCGGGATAAACAATTTTAGGTCCGTTGGGCATTTTTAATGAATCCGCTTTATGATAGGTTAAGAATTGAATGACTGTTCAATAAATTATATAATCGTTCAATAATGAAAAATCGCTTCGCCACTACCTGAATCGTGAGAGCCTTGCAATGAAATCAAGAATGCCTGTGTTGGAATACCCATTGATTGATAAACCAGAATCTTCCTTCACCCTATCAGCCCAGTGTTATTTGGACCCCGCTGTTTTTGAACAGGAGAAGCGGGAGATTTTCTATAAAACCTGGCAATACGTTGCGCCGCTAGGACGATTTCCAGAAGTTGGTGATTATTTGGCTTTTCGAATTTGTGACGAAAGTGTCTTCGTGATTCGTTCAGCTGATGGAGATTTAAGGGCATTTTACAATGTATGCCGTCATAGGGCTCATGAACTAGTGTCTGGATCGGGTAATAAACCTAAGGCCATTGTTTGCCCGTATCATGCGTGGAGCTATAAAACAGACGGGGATTTGGTCGCTGCACCAAGTAGCGAAGGAAGACCGGAATTTAACAAATCCGATTTTGGATTGAAAGAAGTCAGGCTGGAATCGTTTTGCGGATGTGTTTTTGTCAATTTGGATGAGAGCGCTACGCCCCTAAAAGAATTAGCTGGAGATATGGAAAGCGACATCAGAACCCGAGTTCCAGCGTTGGATGAGCTGGAAATTTACGGTTCTGACATGCTGGGTGAAACCCATGTTAATGCTGGATGGAAGGTGGTGGTTGACAATTTTGTCGAATGCTACCACTGTACAACCGCACATCCTGATTTCGCGTCACTTATTGATATGGCACATTATCAGGTTGATACATTCGATCAATGGTCGAGGCAATTGGGACCGGTTATTCGTAACAGGAACAGCGCCTATAACGTTGGCGAGGAAGAAGAGTTTCAAGAATCCGCTTTTTGGTACTTGTGGCCAAATACCACGTTCAACATTATGCCGGGTAGTTTGGAACTTGCCGTTTATGCTATTAGGCCCGACGGTAAAGACGCTTGCCGTTTCGAGGGAGAAGTATTAACTGCTAACCCAAGACCAAACCAACCCAGAGTCGAGTACACCGCAGATGTGTTAACTCCCGAGGACATCAGTCTCTGTGAGTCGGTACAAAGAGGGTTACATTCCAGTAGTTATGTCCAGGGCCCCTTCATCGTGGATGACGAGCGCTCCGGCACTAGTGAACATGGGCTTCATCATTTCCACCGATTGGTCCAGGGTGCATTAGATATCTCGGGTGATGATCATTGATCGAATCGGCTAATGCGTAAACGAGTTCCATCTTCAGATTCATAAAACTTCCTCAACAACTTCCATTCCCACTATGAATAATGTTTCTGATCTACATGATGAACACGGTGCTTCATTGCAGTTAGTGGATCCAGTTTTTACTAACTATGGTGGTATCGGTGTTTTCCATGGTGAGGTGGAAACCATCCGCGTATTTAACGACTTCTTGTTGGTTAAGAAAACACTGCTCTCTCCTGGAGAAAATCGTGTGCTAGTGATCGATGGTGGTGGCTCTCGGAAGATAGCGTTACTTGGGGATCGATTAGCGCAATTGGGAGTGGATAATCAATGGGCAGGTATCATCGTCAATGGCTGCATCCGGGACTCCGAAGCGATTGGGAAGCTCCCCATCGGCGTAAAAGCGATAGGAACTTGCCCGGTGAAACCTGACATGGAAGATGAAGGAGAACAGGGGGTAAGAGTTTTGTTCGCGTCGACTATTTTTCGCTCGGGGAGTTATATCTATGCCGATGAAGACGGTATTGTTGTCAGTGACACAGCACTCTAGTTCTTAGCTATCTAGCTAATGCAACTTTAGTTTGTATAGGGTAATGAAGAAACGTGATCTTTTCGAGTCCTTAACTTGTAGATTCTCAAACTCGATCTGATTGTTCCAAAATCAAGGCTAGATATATCTGACAAAGGCCGTAAAATCCGATGGATTCAGTCATAGAATCTATCAGCATAAAGGTACAAAGTACGACATAGGAGTCAGGGTCGATCTTCCCCTCGAACATTGTTCTTTTTGATCCAATTTGAGAGGTTAGTGGCGTTGTTTGGTCGCGGCTTGCAACAAACCTCTGAGTAGATCCGTCATTTGAACGAAGAGGAAAAGAACACCTCAACTTGAATGTGGTAAATTACTGAACTACGCGACATGGCATAAGCCCTACGGTGTTTAGACAGAGCGGATACAGGTTTTTCTTTTTATCGAGGGAAGAAGAAAGAATGCACAGTCACGTGGTATCTGGCGATGGTGAAGCGAAATTTTGTCCAGAGCCAGACTCGAACTTGCAAAAAACCATCGTTATAAACGGATACAGCTGAAACAGGTCGAGACATTAATCGAGGATCACTATGATGAGCTCACTGGCGCCTGACAGCGGTACTTTAGAAGTTGAGGTATCCAATATCTCTTCCCACGGGGTTTGGCTTCTGGTTCGCGATAAAGAGTTGTACATTTCATATGACGACTTCCCTTGGTTCAAGGAACAAACAATTCAATCTATAATAAAGGTAGAAGAACAGTCGTCAGGCCACTTATACTGGCCGGAATTGGATATAGATTTAACGGTGGAGATTATTGAACACCCAGAGCGTTTTCCCTTACAGGCAAGAGTCAACTAAATCATGTAAGGCGATGGTAGAAAAGGCAGTTAAATCCTCAACTCGGTCGTTCAACAATGGGCAACGTCCAAAAAAAGTACCTGATTTATTTCCCGATACGGTCATTCGCACTGTACGACCACACTAAAAATCGATACGATTTACGGACTTTGATTGAAAGTGATGCTAAACAGCGTTGTATCAAAGATTCACTATTTACTAATTTCAAAACCAGAGGAGCTTTGCTATGCCATTTACCCAAATCTCACTACGTAAAGGTAAATCACTCGATTACCGTCGCGAATTAATGGAGGAGATCTACCTGGCAATGCGTGAGTCAATAAGCATACCTGAGAATGATCGTTTCGCGACCATCACTGAACTGGAAGACGGTAACTTCAATAACAGCGGAGACTATCTCGGTATCAGTCGTTCAGACGATATTGTGTTTATACAGATAACCTTGAACAGTGGCCGGACAACGGATAAGAAAAAGGCGCTTTACGCAAAGGTCGCGGAACGCCTTCACGCGAACCTTAACATTCGACCTGAAGATGTCGTGATTAGCCTCTTAGAGGTTGAGATGGAAGACTGGTCTTTGGGGAACGGTGAGGCTCAATATGCCTGATTGTGTTAGGCCAAATGATTCAGAAGATTGCTTCAAGGAGCCAAACTATACGATATGGAAGTTTAGCAGTTAGATGTAGGATATCTACTTTCTCTATTTTACTTGCATCTAGATACGCCTAGCGCGAATGGCTGCTTTCTCTGATCTTTGTACCTAAAAAGTGCCTGGCCTAGGGAAATTGCCAATGACCGTTTAGGGCCAAAAACGGGCGGATGTGACCCAGTGAATTCTGTGATTGCTCTGAGTTCTTCCAAGAAACAAGGGAATATGGCCCCCAGACCTAGATAGGCTAGAATTATGGTATGGAAAAAACATATACTGCGGTAGGCAAAAATCAAAGACGGATGGTGGATAGGTTGGATTGAAGAGGTGCCTAGAGTGAATTGCCAGGAAACTTCAAAAGACGAACTTCTTCTAACGCTGTCGGTAACTTTGCGTGAAGCACTTGAGTTGAACCGAGATGAGGCCATTCGTGCCGCTAGCGGAGAATTTGAGGAACTAAAGATAGCGATATGATTCGGTATCTAGAATCAAACGGTTGCGAGTTACTCAGGAAAGGAGGTAGACATTCCTGGTGGTATAACCCATCTCAAAACAAACATTCAGCCATCCCTCGGCATCGCGAAGTTAACGATCATTTGGCGCGTAAAATCTGTCGAGACCTCGGAGTAGGCAGGCCCTGATCAAAACATTATATTCGTAAAAAGGCGCAGTAAACTACCTGAATTACTCGGATTTCCGAATGTCTCTTCAGGGCGGTGGGTTCAATGGGTCTGTGCCACACCTGCATTGAACCCACCGCCTCTTTCGGCCATACACTGTCAGCCTATATCTAAACTAGATTGGTAAATTTGTAAGCTCAATTTCAGATTTTTTGCAGGCGTCTAAAGGGTTAATGATACGATCCACATCGAAAATGGTCGACTTAAACACTATGTCAAGACAGTGATGGGTTGTACGTTAATGAATGCAAAACATAATCAGAGATAATGGTCACTCGGCATCAAGCTGATATTGCTTGGATAAAAGCATCGACCTGTTCTTCATCCGTTGCCCAGGACGTAACGAGTCGAATAGTGGATTTTTGTTCATCTACTTTTTCCCAAACGTAAAACTCAAAGGATTTTTTTAGTTTTTCGATTACGATATTGGGGAGTATGGGAAAGATCTGATTGCTTTGGGTTTCTGCGGCTAATTCGTGCCCTGCATGAGTGATGGCTGTGGATAGTTTTTGTGCAATCTGGTTGGATTTCTTGGTTAGTGTGAAAAAGAGATCGTCTCGGAATAACTCGGAGAATTGAATTCCCAACAATCGTCCTTTAGCTAACAGCCCGCCTCTTTGTTTGACATGAAAGTCAAAATCCCTGGCTAGTTCTTCATTGGGAATGACAATCGCTTCTCCGATTAGGGCGCCCGCTTTTGTGCCACCAATCCAGAAAATGTCGGTGAGTTCGGTGATGTCTTTTAACGTCAGGTCGCTGGCGTCTGAAGATAGTGCAGCTCCTAGGCGTGCTCCATCCATTACTAACAATAGCTGGTTGCTTTTGCAGGGTAGTGTAATCTGAGGTCTGTAATTTATT
>WLWD01004780.1_pt1 | contig 37910 bp, 21 predicted proteins | sample 6712731 | NCBI WGS metagenome assembly WLWD01 (sample SAMN12718690, study PRJNA576275) | sponge metagenome | isolation source: marine sponge | host: Mycale hentscheli | place: New Zealand: South Island, Marlborough, Capsize Point | collected 2014-11-01 | reverse complement strand
GTAACTGTTTAGACATGGTATGATGACTTGTTTTTACCATTGACTTGCATGGCAGCTATTATTTCAGACTTCTCATTAGACACTGGCACATGACAGTGGTGTAGGAAGATGTTTTGGTATGGTATTTAATACTACCAGTTGATGAACTTATTTTTATGTATCTTTTTTTTTTAATGACATTGATCTGGAATAGCTAAAGCACTTAAAAAAAACTGCATTCCTCTCTCAAAACATTAGTTAGTATCATAAAAATGTTATGAAATACACAAATTAAATGATAACGCAGGCATAGATGCTATTGATAATGCTATCAATGGCAGCCTTATTACACAGCCAAACTGTCATAATAAATGCCAAAGAAACTGTAATATAGTGGCCTCTAAAACATGACAAAATATTCCGAATTATTACTTTTTTATTTGCTGCCAAATGCCTAACCGCATACTCAATCATGAGGTTGAATTTTGATTTAGACCCCATAAATTGCAGGTCTTAGCCCTGTATTGTAGGACAATACCACTAGTAATTAACCCTCAGCGCGCATGCGCCCAGAGGGTTACAGTAGTCATCCTGTCTGTGTGTCAGTCATTCATTCATTCAACAACGGATCTCGAAGACGACGGCCTTCCAGGCTCTGAAACGATGTAGAGATAGAGAAATTTGCGTCCCTTTAATGTGCTAGAAATTTTTGTTTCGACTTAGTTTTCAATAAAAAGCTAGTAGATTTTAGCCGTTCGTACGACGATCGTTGTGCTAGTGCGCTACCAGTAACGCCCCTTTACCGCACGTTATAATCACGTGAGCTGAAAATTGCAGCTTAGAGAGTAGCCTGCGGGTTGTACTGCTGTTGCAACTGCCATAGTTGCCAACTTTTCAAATCGAACTTCAGGGACACTATGCCACACCCAAACCACACCCATTAATTAATAATTAATCGTCCAATGATAAATAATTTTAATAACAAAGTCTATTTCCCCAAGTGAGTACTGGTAGCTTTAACAGTTCAAACTGCACTTCGACATGGCAACAGTCATCACAATTAAACTTCAGTGACATCAATGCTACTAGCTACTATCACCTGTATTAAATTAAAATTAGAAACTTATAATTCTGTGTAGTTAATCATGATACCTTTGTGGCTTCTCCCTATCCCTTTAAATTCTTCAGTCCACTTTGGATCAAAGTGGGAAACTCTCCTCCTCTTAGTGTGGTGGAGAAGCCATACAATAATACAACAACGTGCGGAGGAAAATAGGTAAAGATCGCCAATAACTAATTGTGGCGAAAATTCACTTATGCATGAATTAATTTATTAAATAAAAATGCATGCATACTCGAGCCGTTCAGTAAGTTTATAGGATGTGGAGAGATCCTCTGCTTTGCCTAAATTCATGGATGTAAAAGTAAGTGTAGTGGGAGCAAATTCCTCTGAAGCTTCAGGGACACACAATAGACAGTTCACACTTCCGTTACGGGACGGGACAGAGCGGATAATTCCGGGACTGTCCCGGACGTTTCGGGACGGTTGGCAACTATGAACTGCGGAGCTGATCTGTTTTAACCTAGAGGCGTTCCCTTCGCTCTGTTGTTTGCTTCTTTCTTTGTATCGTCGTAAGTAGCAACTGTCTGTGTGTAAATGCTAAAGGCTTGAAATGATTTTTAACAGACGTTCGCTTCTACTGCTGATCTCTGCAACGGAGAGGGGTTTTAATTGATTGAGGTTATCTGGTGAACATACGCTGAGGGTTTGCACCTCCTGGTGCTTCATTCACTTAGGTAATTTACTACTAGCTACTACTAGAAGTTGCTACAAAAAGATTGTATAAATTAAGATAAAATTCTGAAGCAATACAATCAATGGCATGAGGTATAGACACAGCAAGCGACTTTGGTCAGCATATTCAAAGAAATGTTGGTTCAGCACTTGCTAGATCTGCTGAGCCAGTTCCAATGAAATTAACAGCCAATGGATGATTATGAAGATCATGAAGAGCTAAAATTTTGCACTTTTTCCATTTTGCTTTGCAGCAAGATATTGACACTAACAAAGCCATTCACACCACTGAGCACTAGCACAGAACTGGCTTCACACTTTCAGTGGCTGGCTAGTTCTACCATGAACGCAGATTGTACACCTATTACGCATACGTTATACACTATTATTAAACCATGAGATTGTTAATTAATAAAATTCAAAATGCAATTTTTGGAAGCAGGCAAGCATATGTAATTAGCAGCGACAATTATGTAAAAAATTATTTCTTACAAGATTGATCGAATTTACAGTATTCAGTGTATAATATATATTATAATATATCATGCTACATGTTATAATGATTAGCTCATTGAAGACTATGGATTGCATTCTGTATCTACAAGATAAAAAAACATTCTGTGCATTCCTCTTTTTATTAGAATGAAAAGAGGAACTGAAGAAGAGAGTGTATGACCAGTTAATGGCTAAGTTGACTATGCAGTATGCTATCTAGACTGATTTTGTTATCTTAAAAATATATATAATCTGTGACATTTGCAAGAACTTGTTTCAATTTGTCATAATTTGAAAGCTTTAATAGTTAAAACCAAGATAGCTAAAACAATTTCTAAGAACAATTTTAAAGAGAGAGAATTCATACTCTCAACTTGAAAGATTATGCCACACCAATTTTATAATGTACTGTTCCAATAATTTCGCATTTTTTTTTTGTATAAGGCTCCACGGAGTAAAAACATCTTGATTAAAATTTTAACTCCAAAATCTTAAATATTATGAAACAATTGCAAATTTAATTTTTAATTTTTATGCATGATGTATGACACAAAGACACATTTATACTTGCAGGATCAATGAAGTCACCCTAGTATTTATAGTACAGTCATTTTAGCCAATATTTGGGGTCAACCTCACACTAATTGCAACAAAAGCAAACTCAACAGATATTGATTCCTTATTATGTCCCTAATAACAGAAAAAAGTCCTAAGGAATCCTCCTGGGGGAACAGTGTGAAAATCACAAAAAAATATAACTACTTAATAGCTCGTTTGTGGTTTTGTGGAATTTGGGTCATATCTCACTTATTACAGTAACTATGTCTTAAGTTAACATGTCATTAAAAAGCTCTTTAAATGAACTATATTTTGGTACCAAAGTCATTTCTCTTAGACCATTATATAAATGAATTGTTGGAGTCATTCAATGATGCACTACATTGTTTTTCTACTTTATTGTGTCAATGCCATTTTAGACAAAATTTTGGGTCAAGCTCATCTGAAGAAAGCAAACTGAACTTATTTCATTTTATTGATATGTCCTCACTAATAAACAAAAGTCCTAAGGAATTCTTTGGGGGGAAGGTCTTAATAACCCTCTCTCCCCCCCCCCCCCCCCCCCCCCCCCAATTTGACATCCACTTCTTTGCCACCTTTTGTGTTAGATGTTTTTTATATCTGATTCAATTGATTTATATCTATCAAATTCAGTTATTTTTTATGCCAAACTTAATAGACCAATGGAAAGCTCTTTGCATAAATTATCTTGTAAAAAACAAAACAAAAAACGATGCCACAACAAACTGCTGCACACCCAACCCAAGCCGTAGTGGTGCTAGTAAGGTTGGGTCTAGCTGCTTGCACTATAGCTTGTCCAATTGAAGCTACCTTAACTCCAGTATTCTGTCCAGGAAAAAGCCCTTTCAATAATTATTTCAGAGTGTCTGGAAGAAATTCAGTACCAGCCACTTGTGATCTTAGGTCATCACAAGATGGGTAGACATCATGAGTCATTGTGATGGATTTGATGTCTTCCTTGATGAGTCTTGCAGCTGCCTGTACAAGTCTCATCTTTTCTTCAGTTGTGTTTTTTTTCCTGCTGCTGTTGCTTGTAGTATTCATGAAGCATTGCTCTTGCTGTTGTTCTGAAGGTAGCCACATTTGACTTGCCATTAATTTCAGTCAAGATTATTTTCTCACCAAAGTGTTCTTGTAGCCTCTTCTTCATGTGGGTGTAGCCATAATGCTTTATGAGCAGTGTTTGCGAGCTTCTGTTCCATGAGATCTATGAGGTGATCAATGGTGATTTGTTCATCATCATTTTCTTCCAGATATTGTGCAACCTGCAAGAATGCTACTGCCCTCTCATCAACTTGAGGCTGGCCAGGCTTTGGTCTCTTAGAGTCTTCAGTGCTTGCCGACTGATGAGCCATTGGCTTTTGCTTTCCTGTACGAAAATTGACACTACAAGTCTGATGATAAACTGCATCTGCTGCATGTAGGTCATGTACATGCAAAATGCGTGCTTTCACAGTATCAGACCAACTATCAGCTCGTTCACTGCATATTTCCAGGAGAGTGTCCTTTAATGCAATGGTCTTCACTTGCAGGACATCGTACTTCTTCCTCTTCCTCCCCAATTTGGCTGGTCTGCCACAGAAGAAACAATCAGTTGCAAAAGAAAAACCCTCCTCAGATGATCTAAGAACAAGTCCGTCACTGCTAGTACTTGGCTTTGACTGCTCATGCTTGGTGTCTTTGACAATCTGATCAGGCTTACAGTAATTACGGCTGTAGTCCTGGTGTACCTTTTCACCAGGTACAGTGTGAATACTGTCTTTCCTCAATAATATACTGGCTTGGTTGATAGCTAGACTACCCTTTTCTCCAAGAGTTGATACAGATGAGTCTACAGGATGTGTGCGAATAGCGCAACATTCAGACATCTCCATGGCTGAAAAATATAAATCAACCACTGAACAACTGTGAGTAAACAAATAAGAAGCAGCATACCTCCTATAGTTTGATTCAATATGTAGTAGATATATAGAGCCTATTGAGTAACATGCTTGCATGTGCTTGCAAAAGTACCACTTACAGCTATTAACCTCTAGCATGCATAGTCAGCTCCAAGGAATTTATACCAAAATATTAATATTATGTGTTGGGTCACAATGTACCTGTTGTTGGTTGCCTGGAGCCAGTTTTGCTTTCCCATTAAGAAAGCTTTCTAATTTATAATGTCATATAAAGATTGAAGAATAGTAGTAACCTCAGCTGAGATTTAAAGGGATACCTCAAACTAGTGACAGAAAATATAGCAAAAAAGTGTGTCAAAATTTGTTTTTCATGACCTTACCCCCAAAGGATTCCTTAGGATGTTAGTGAGGACATATTAATAACATGAAATAAGTCCAGTTTGCTTTCTTTAGTAGTATGAGCTTGACCCCAAATTTTGTCTAAAATGGCATTGACACAATAAAGTTTCATAGTGCATCATTCAATGATTCTAACAATTCATTTATATAATTGTAAGAGAAATGATTTTGGTACCAAATTATAGCTCATTTAAAGAGCTTTTCAATGATATGTTAACTTTAGACGTAGTTACTGTAATAAGTGAGATATGACCCAAATTCCACAAAACCACAAATGAGCTATTACGTGGTTATATATTTTTGTGATTTTCACACTGTTCCCCCAGGAGGATTCCTTAGGACTTTTTTTCTGTTATTAGGGACATAATAAGGAATCAATATCTGTTGCTTGTGTTGCAATTAGTGTGAGGTCATTTCACAAAATGCTTGTACTATTAAGCTTGAATCGCTACACACTCAGTTGCAGAAAATGGAATCATAATGGGCTAAAAAAATGTTGAATTCGTTTTACTGTTTTAACATGACTGTAGTGTAATTAGTACTTGCTTTCTATTCAATAAATTATTAAGACAAATTGAAAATGCTATTTGCAATGGTGAAATTTAAACATGGGCACATGACTTAGTTTCAAATCATGCTAGGAAGAAGGCTCACATAATTCGTTCTGTAAAAATAGATACTTTGGGGCTATTTACAATGTGTTTGGGAGGAATGTATTAAATCACATGACTGAGTAAATATTATTTGTCTAGAAGTCAGTATATTAACTGATAACATAATATAATTAAACAATTCTTACATGGACTACTTGTGGTTCATTAATATCTTTTCTCTCAACATTCTGATCAGAATCTTCTCGCATCTGCTGATATTCCTCCTTCTGCATAACCATAAAGTTATAATAATATTGAAGAAAATATCATGCAAATTATATAGTTAAACCTAGAAAAATGTTAACTACAATTTGCTGTTTGTTTCATATTTGTTGTTCTGTTCCCATTTTATTTACTTACCACACCCATCACAATCATAAAAGCTAAAGATAATATAATTCTTCAGCTAGTAAACACAAATTAACCATGACACAGTGATAAATGTCAATAACAGCATTAACTATATAGCACAATATTATTTGGAACTGATGAACATCAATAAGCTATAAAGAATATTAAACAAGATACTTACAAAAAATTAAAATTCAAGTTATAATTGAGATAATAATTAGCTATAATATTTTATTTAATGTTATGTCAACTATATCTAGGAAAGTTTGATCAAAGCATTTGTAGCTATACTATAGGATGTATTATTCAGAAATCTAGTTAGAAAGTCTTTTTTGTGTGTTTAAACTCTGTCAAATTTACAAATTGGACATTAATTTAGTTGTGATTTAGTCATTCTCGTCTGAAAAAATTATAATAGCAAATTTTTATCATTCTAAACAGCCGATAGTTAAAACTTAACCCGATGGAAGAGGACTTCGGCTAGAAGTCGAAACGTCGGGTTAAGTTTTAACAGTATTGGCTGTTAGAATGAGAAAAATTTGCTATTATTTAGTCCTGTAGCTTGAAGTTTTCTTTTTAAGATCATTACTATGGGTGTAGTAATAAATGTGAATAACTGTCCAAATGTGTTCAGACTGATCCTGCTTCTAGCACATTAGCTATACACTACTAGTTAGTAAAAAACATTAACACCCACTGAAGGTATTTCAAAATTTTTCTCCTTAAAGCTAGAATCATACAGTCCGAAGACCTTCTTCAGTTTCACTGATAACAAACTGAAGAAGGTCTGAGTTGAAGGAAAGTGGAGTGTTAGCATAACTGGATGAATAAAAATGACATATTAATTATTGAATTATTGTTATTAATAAAATTATAATGAAACTATGTACCTCTTTAGATGCAGTCTTTTGTTCATATAGCTCATCATCTTCCTCATTAGTTATTGGTGGGCGGGTTTCATTTCTGTGGTCAGTCTGAAAAATAAAATCAAAGCATAATCTCAGCATATAATACTCTGAAGTGCTATATTATACTGACATTATAACATCACTATAACTTTCGCTCTAATGGTGTGAAATATTACACCATTTTGTCATTTTTCCTAAGAAAAATATCCTGTAGTAAATATCTTGTAGTTATGCAATCCAGCATAGAGTTATTCAAGTGATACTAAAGGACAGAAGGGCGGATACTATTGAATGTATCTGCTTCTGGCTAATGGTATCCCTGTCCCATTACTTGTTCTAAAATGGATAGACCACTAAATCTCCTGATCTACCACCTATCTAACCTTAACCAATAGTAATGCCCTCACTATATCAAATACAGCAGACCATGACTCCAACTTACGATACGTTGACTTTGTCCTTTTATACGCCTTGCAATGATAATGACTAAAGAACAAAATGATAGTTAATATTTTATACAATATTATCCAGAAATGTCATGTCAAGACATTTGCTGTAGATATCAGAAGCTAGTGACAATGCTATCGACAATAATTATTGACTTAAATAGTTGGGAAACTGAATTTGTGGAAATTTTATACACATAATTTTTGTAATTTTTTACATGATAAAGAATAACTTACCTGTCACCAATATTAAAATTAATAAAATTACAAAAACAATAGGAATTGTGATAGAGATTGCATTGACATTTAGTCCATTTCTGATGGGTGGTTTATTGCCGCCAGTAGGGACTATGAAAAGAATATAAACAAGCATCATTATGACAAATCGTACATCTAGTTCAACTGTAACTTATCTATGGGGGGGGGGGGGGGGGGGGGGGGGGGACCTGTGATGTAATTAATTAACATTTACTCATGGTTTTGTAGTATGAAGATGGTGTTATTGAAAGTTAATACCAAAATACCCAGCTAAGTCATGTAATTTTCTAGCTATACGATAAATAAGCTAAACATTAGTTTAAATACTTACTTATATTATTTACTTCCCTAAGATACAACTTTGAGCCACACTGCAAAGCTATTTCAAATGCAGCTGAAGAACAAGGTGTCCAAACAGAAGTTATATTTGCTGTATTTCCATCAGTCTTAAAGTTTATAAATTGAATAGCATAGTCATCCGTTTGACACGTTTGATTTGTTAGATTGTGTAGCAATGAATATTGTATTGCTCTTCCATCAATAATCCATTGAAAGATATTGCCTGACACGTTACAATCATCAACTACCAGTCTCAGAGGTATATCAAGTCCAGTACAAGTATAGTTGTGCTCTCCAGTTTTTGATAAATTGAAAGTCTCTTTTGAATAAAAAAACAACAACAACAACAAACAAACAAAACTACTGAGATACACAATAGACTACACAATATTTTTTACACAATTTAGCCTTAAATTTTGAGCTGTATTTTAATATCAAAATACAAATAATGAGCTGCATTGGGGAAGCTGCTTACAAGTAATACTAACAAATTATGTAGAATTGTTTGGTGTTGTCAGATTGTTTGTTATAGTTATAAACCAAAATTGAGGTCTGTATGCGATTTATAAACTCCGAGACATGTCGGCACAGGATTTATAAATCGAAATACAAACCTAATGATTTTGGTTTATAACAATTTTATAGCCCAAACATAAACAACAAGCAAAGTATAGCATTAGCTATCTTAGTAATTGTATTAAAGTACCCAAACTCTTCATTATTCCATTTTGCTTTGATCTGCCTTCCACCATAATTATGGTTGCTAAGAACTATATCAGACTACATTTTCTTACGAGCATACCAGACTGTATCCGATTTATAGTTCTTAACGACAAGCGCGGTCGCTCGGGTAACGGGCTATAACACTACATTATAGTTTAGAACTTGTTCTACATTTCAGGCCACTAAAGAGATTTTGGTATAGTACTATGATGATTCAGTCATTCTCGGCTGAAATAATTATAATAATAGGACATTTTTCTCTTTTTAACAGCCAATATTGTTAATTACAACTCAACCCAAGTTATAATTAACAATATTGGCTATTAAAAAGAGAAAAATTTCCTATTATTATAGAACTAAAATGTTTTTAGCAGCTTAACTAATTTGTATTTTAATCATACTTATTTGTATATGTAATGACAATAAATAGTAACTAAATCTCTTACTTTATACTCTAAAACATGATTATGTTATACTCAAGCACCTACATAGATACTTATATTTGTGGGTGGGTATAAAAAGTATTTGAAGCTAGCGTAAACCCTTGATTATCGATCAGCATATATTATCCACTCTAACTACTTGACAGGTTTTAATGCTCAGCTTGAAGTCCAATAGTGATTAGAGGAAGGGCAATACTCTGTTATCTATACATGCTATAGTTACAACAAATGGTCCAATAAAAAACAGAAACTTCACAACAACAAAAATTACACATAATGAATATTTGGTAAAGGGTAAGCGTAAGCGGAGATTACCATGGAGCATGTTAATCAAATCTGTTGATCAGTAATCAACAGTGGACAAATATTTGATGGCTGTAGTCAATAAGTTGAGCCTGACTGCTTTTACTTAGGTTTGCTTAGAGTCCTAGAGATAGAAATGCAAATAAAATAAGCAAAACAAGGCTATCTAGTATAACATTTGCTTATTGTTGGTCCACATAACTTTTTAAGTTGTTTAGCTAACGAGTTGTGTTTGTGCTGCAGGACTTACTTTAGTTAGCTACTAACAATAATATTTTTGTGATTGAAGGGCATTATCAATAAAGTATTATATTTCTTGTACAAGAATAAATGATCTAACCTCTGATTCCGGCTAAAGGATTGATTTCAGTAGTACTGTTGTCAATGACTGATCCACATGTTATGTTTGATACATTAAAATTTACTAACTCTGTACTATTAAAAGACAGAGTGCTATTAAAAGTGGTGAAAAGGTTGTCATTCATAATTCCTCGAGTCACTCCAGTATAATAATTAGTCACACCACTGAGCAGTATTTCATTGTATGGTGGGTTGGGTTCAGCATTGCCTCCATCATTCCTGGCTATCCTCATCTCAGATCCATTAACTATTGCATGCCAAAACAAGTTTCCCTGAATAGGTCCAGATAGACATGTGATGAGGAGCATACAGTCTTCATTATTCCCAGCATCTGATCTAATAAAAATCTGGATGTTTCCTGAAAGTAAAGTCGTATTGTACACATCAATTAATAAATAGCTAAAAAAAAACAAAAAACAAAAAAACCAGGTTGTATTAGTTATTAAAAGTACTGTTAATTGCACAATTATGATACTTCAAGACTTCATGCACCACAGGTCTCATTGCTTGCTGGATTTTCTTTTCTCTCCTTTATTTGGTGTAGCTATTACATCTATTGAGTAATTACTGCTTCCTGTGCTCTAACCTTGTCCGTATTGTAAAATCAAAAGAATAATGACTGCAAATACTTTCATCCTAGGAACACCTCAGATAGTGAGAAGCTGCAAATTGGATCAGACGAACAGTAGCACACCTCGCCTGCATTTACCTTTATTTATACGACACGCCCACTAAAAGCGACATATGTACACCACGGGCACTTAGACACGCCCACAAAAAAATTGCACCCACCCCCCGTCACTGTTACCTTACGTAAATGCGATACCGATGACCCTTTACCGAATTAGGGTATAGAAAGGGTGAGTCCGTGCCATCGTGGAGGGCAATCCGCTTCACCCGCGCGTACTTTTTTGCATTATGAAGGTGATATCAGATTTTGATAACTCTCAGCGATAATTGGGGGGAGGGGGGGGGGAATATTATACAAGTGAACAAAATTATTTCCATTGGACTTACTAAGAATCCCTGTGCAATAATTCAGGTTGAACCTCTGATAATCCTGAAATGGTTCCAGAAATTCACTGGACTGATATCAATAGCTAATGGTTTTTATGGTGAAATTTCCTAGTCAGTATACCAGACAAGAATTGGGGTATGTTTAGAGTTGAAGTAAATCTTTATTAATAATATTAATACTATCATATATTATATTTATAACTCCAGAGCAGCCTGCTGAAAGTAGAGCTTAACACAAGGGGCCAAACAACTAAAAATCCTGGTTTTTACATAGAGTTGGAAGAATTACAGCCTCAAATTTTAAAGCTGCATTTGTGACTAATCCAACTATGCCTTAACAGTCATTTATATAATGAACATGTTAACAAGAAGCTTTTAAATTTTGTACAGCTGCTACTAGGTGAATTGGAACTTTTAGAAAGATTATCTAACGTGTGTACTAGTGTGTATATGTGTGTGTTCTGTAACAGGTGGAGATGCAATCACTGGAAAATTACTATAGACGCTTATGCTACCAAAGCTAATTGAAGTTCAAAATATATGATTGCATATAGATCCAGAAACCCTTCTTAGGCACATCACCTGAGGAACTTGTGTCATGCAAATGCTATGACAATAAAACACTGGAAGCTAAGTTTCCACTCTGCATTAAGGAAGAATTGCCAGACAATGAAGAAATAAATAAAACATTTTGTATATGTGACCAAGCAAGATGACCAAACATGCAAGTTACAAAGTAACCACACGTTGTGTGGAATAAAAGTGGATTTATTTTGCATTCGCATAATTATGATGAAGATTTTTGTAGAACTCATATTGAGTCTGCGAAACATTTTTTATGTATGGAAATTCTACCAGGAGTAGTGGGAAAATTCTATACTAGGAAAGTTGTAGCCAACACAGATAGTTTAGTCCCAAATCCTACTCCCAGTTCACTGAATTGTGCCAGCACTAATGAAGGTGACAAAGACAATGATGACGAAGATCCTTTAAAGTTGTGATGGTTATATGGTGAACCAAGTAAGGGAAAATTGCTTTGCTGTGTGATAATCCCAAGTATACTATTACGTAATTTCACTTTGACTGCACACAAATTTGAAAAACACCGAAAGGAAAGTGGTTCTGCCACTCATATCATAAAATTAAATATAATAATTATTGTGTCAATATCATCATCACAACAGGTCAAACAAATAAAAGTATAAGACAATATTTACAAATGTATTATTGTGTATTTTAGTTTAACAGCTAATATATTCTGGTAGAACAACAGAAGAGCACAGATTTACCCATGCCACACATTAACGGACAATCTTAGTCATGAGCCTAATTTTTGATCAGCTTAGTGCACAAAGTCGACTTTCTGGTATACTTGCTAGCCACTCTCTATTGCATTCAGTTATCTTCTTAGTCTCATGACACTGTATTTTTACCAAAGGGTGTCTGGTGACATTGCATAGAGTATTACCCATAATGCATCCTAATTTTCACTCTTACTAAAGAATTTGTTGTTGGGAATAATGAACTCTAAATATGGCTGTAATAGAACTTTTCTCTGGGCAGGGCAGCTAAATTATGACAAAATCACTAAAGTAAATTGGCCAGGGGTTGATCCAGATGGGTAAATATAGGGTGTACACTGTTGAAATGGGGTGCTTAAATAACACCTCGCGAGGTGTTTACTAGGAGGCGCTGTCTGGACACCCCACTTTAAGCCCTTATGACTTCTACACCAATGCATATTTTACCAAGTGAACTTATATAATAATAGCTTATCCATTAGTTTCTTCCTTCCAAATATCTTTTAGTTCTGATTAACTATGGAGACAATATTAGGCTTTAAACTGGGGCCAGTGTCCAGGCAGCGCCTCTTATTGAACACCAAAACTAAGTTATCCAAATGCCCCATTTTTAACAGTGTAACATGTCACCCCCGCCCACTTTTTCTTCGGGCATGTAAGAGAATTAATCAAAAGTGCACTACTATTTATAAATCAGTAGGAAACACTTTCATTTCTTACTCAGAAGTCAAAACTTGTACAAGGCAGCTACTTCAAGCAAATTTTTTTTCTTGAGCTATTTGAGATGAATTATTGAGGGACTCTTAAAGTTCCACTTCTAGTTTCATTGGGAAGCAGGGTAACAAGCTGAAGGAAATTTACAAGTGATTTATTTTTAAATGTCGGAGTCAAACTCAGCTGTTTAGCATTGAATTGTCAGGATATGAGTGGATATGATTGAAATAATTTGTTCATGTGGCACGCAAAAATATAGGATCACCCCCTGTAGTTAAAATGTTTTTCTTTTCTGGATCAGTTACTCGGTAGATAGACCAGTAACTTTTCCTGAAGAACGAGATTGATAAAAATGTGTTATTTTTGTTACAAAAATCTCACTCTGGTTTCAAGGAAGAGAAGTTCTAATTGTCAAGAAAGGATGAGCCAAAAGTGTGTGGGTGTATAATTTGTAATAAGTCTCTAATGATGGTGATGCTAGGTCCAGATTTGGGTATTTTATTACCAGCAGTTGGGTCTATGATAACATATGATAGCTATATAAAATTTAATTGTGACTTGAGTGGAAAAAATACTCTTTTAAATAATTATAATAAAAAATATTCAATAGTAAAAGTTAAAAAAACAACAACAACTATTGTTGGTAAGTATGATTTTAATCTCAATGACAAATTGAGTCCCTTTTCTGCTGTATTTCTTGCTTCACTTCTGTTTTTATTATAAAAATGCTAACTTCACATCAAACTGTCTGCTCAAGACAGACTGATAAAAATTCTGACTATAAACTAAGAAGCCTTATAAACAGCTATTAACTAAAAATGAAGAATACAATAGAATATAGCTAGTTAAAAGTAACTTACTTATTGCTGTTTCAATTTCTACTATTTCACTGAAACTTAACTTGAAGACATCGAGCATAGATTAAACCACTTATTGCACTGGCAAATGATATGGCAAGATATTTCACCCTCATGCTTAATTTTCAGGTGAAAATAAATTAGCCAGCTCCTGAAACATTTCATCATATCACACTCTGACTCGTGTAATAAGTACTTTATATTTATATTATATATATATATTTATATATATATTATATATATACATATAATATAATATAATATATATGTATATTATATTGCAGAACCTCAGTAATGGGAACCCACTAATCCCCAAAGTTCATACTACTTTAACACTGACTGTTTTTTTAAGCCGGTGCAATCAATCTTTGTTTTACAGCGTTATGATTTATAACAACATTACCTTTAAAAAGTATATACTTCATAATCCAAACTTTTCACTAATCTGAACACCCTTTAGTCTAATAGTGTTAGAATACTGAGGTTCTACTGTGTACGTTATAATAAATATACATATATAAGTTCAAGCATTTTTTATTTCTAAAACTGAGTGCTGAAGCCTTAAAAATATGACACAATATATGAAAAATGCTAATTTCATTTTGAAAATGTTTAGCTCTTTAAATATTTTTGCATCAACAAACTATTTACATGTATAACTTTTTCTTTCAATTCATCGTATACACTCTAGTGCATTTAACAGTATACTCTATCGTGGGTAGAAAAGGTCATAAGATGTATATTAATGATAGCACATGAAGTAGAAAAGACTTGATAAATTGTTGTCATCATGTGTCACGTGCCTCATCCTAAATGAATAGAATAATATTATCATAATAACACTTAGCTACTCCCAAGAGATAGCAAATGCTTGATAGCTAACACTTAATAGAACTTATAAAAATTAGTCACATGTAATCAATTTCACTGACTCAGACCTGCCAGACGAAGCGAACAATGTGCTAATTAGGATCATATTGAACTGAACATAAAAATCAGAAAAAGTGGTAGATGTAGGTGTATTTAGATAAGGGAAAAGCACCAAATTGTGATGTCCAAAATCAGTAGATAATGCAAAAATTAACAAGACTAGGGATGTAAGCTTAGATAAGTAGCTATAAAAAAATTGTTTTCATTTGTTTCTTTATGGTGAGCAGGTGAGTAAATTTCACACTTTACAGACTCATTACTTTTGAGGCTGCTACTACAGAGATGCAAGAACTTTGTCTTGAGAAATATCAGCTATAATATATTATATATATTAAATTATATATATACTAGCTTGCTCAACAAGTATACACAAGCACACCACTGGCTTCCATTGTTATTTGTTATAAATCAAGCTTCAGAAAGTATTATAATAAGATTAATTCCCAATATTCTTACAATATACCCTATTAATTATCATTTAATGCTGAAGCTCATTCAATGATATATAAAGAACTCACAAATTGTTCTTCAGAATCGTTATCACTATATTACTGTAAAATAAAAGATAAAAAAATTTATGATCATAAAATTAAAATCTACAGCTTCTGTAAGTATTAGAGCTTCACATTATAACATTATTGCCAAGGAAGAACTTCTTAAGTGCATTAACACACAAACTATGCACATACCCTTCTTTTACGGGTTATAATGATATGGTAAGAATTATCAATTGCAATTTGAATTGATGGCAGGTCTGATTCTGAACAAAGGTGTAGCAACAACTTCATAAAGGTTTCATAGAGTAAAGAATTTCTCTTACAGTATGGCCTAGATATGCCGAATATACATTTAGGTTTTCTGTGGTAAATTTAACTTTATCGAACTAGTGGAAAGCTCATTCCCCTAATTATACCAGATAATCTGAAGAAGTAGTAGATTCAGACAAAAAATTTACAAAAAATTGTACTCTCTACTTGTACATATAACATAATTGTATTGCATTGAGCTGTATTAGTTATAGATTAGAAAGAGGGTCTTTAGTGATAATATTATCATGTTAAAAAATCATTAAAAATTGTTAGCCCGTTATTATAAAACTTATTCAGCAATCAAGTGTAGCGAGCTAGCTAAATATATAAATATGTGTGTAGGCATAAGTTCAATAAGTGCAGCAATGTGGGCAAGGCTACATCCACTATCTTGACCATCACATTCAAGCATTTTGGAGCAGTTTGTAGCTCAAACCTTAGTACTTAATTGTTACGTTAATGGTGCAGCATACCAGAGAGAGCAACTTAAATACATAAAATAAATTTTCTACTATTACTCTGTTTCAAATCTAAGTGGAATTAGCTATTATTTAGCAGTATAATCTCATTCTTTCTGCATAATTCTGAGATTTGTAAAGCAACTACGGTGTAGTTGGAGGTAGTGCTAATTAACATGACTGAATAAACAAATATGACATGGTATGGCCCTAGAAGCCATTGTTACTATTGCATTCTTATCTAAACTGATAATATAATAACAATACTTTAATGCATGGACTACCTGTGCCAATTCGGAAACTCTCACAGCAGCTCCAATTTCCTGTTCATAATCCTTTAGATGTGCGATCATAAAATAAAATTAGGAATACATTGAGAGTATACAGACTAACATGTATCTTCCATCAAGTAAACATTCTCTAAACGAGCTAAATAAACAATAATAACATCAATAGTAGTTTATACTATTTATGATTTCGAGTACTTTGAAGACATGCAAAGTAGTCGCACCTAATGAATTACACTAGCACTTTTTTTGGTTCACATAATATTAAGTAGAAAATTGTTACTAGCTAGTGGATGTGTTATGACTAGTATGCATGGTTACCTAATAAAAATGGACGCAGTTGAGGTTCTATTGAATTCACATTCATCATACATACACAGTATTAATTAAGCTAAAGATCATAGGAGCCAACCATCCAGTATTTCCCGGATCCCTCCCAATTTATGAAATTTTCCAGGTCTTAATACTTTCTCAAGCAGTCATGCATGGCAAGTTAATTGCAATACAAGTCCCACTACATAGCTAAAAATATAAATTGTATTGTACTGTCAATGTAAATTTTCGTAGTAGTAATGATTAAATCACATAAGTATCCTATTCCATCATTACACTACTATCTAAGTATTGTTGTCACTCCAAGACATAATGGGTGTGGCTAATCCCAGTTTTACATTCTGGAAAGTTGGAATCTATGAAAGATGAGAACTTACAAGGTACTTACACAAAGCTTAATTACTCATGCAGATTAATAGAAGAAAACATTTGAATAAAGTTTTAAACACAAATAAATTACTTCTAGATTTCTTAATAATACATACCATTGTATAGCTATAAGTATCAACAAATGAAGGTATATAATTAGGATAGCTATACATTTTAATTATTATTACAACAATAAGCTCCACTATAGCTCAGTACAATTTAAAATAATAATGTAATATTTGTTGCTCAATAGTATATAATATTTCTGTATTGTGCTTGGAAAAATTCTAACTGTGCAATTGTTATCTGCAGTATTTCTGTTATTACTGTAAGTTATGCACTCTCCTATAGTCAATTCCACTTTATTTTAATTACCTCAAATCGATGACTGTTATCACTTTGATATACTTCAGTATCTTCAATGTTTGGTGTCTGTGATTGAATAAACATAATACACAGAAGTACTATAAAATAATGACATTATTGTTACTATATGTGGAGCTGCATTGACCTAGTGTCATACAGAGTAGTGCAAACTATCTCCCCAAGTTATGTATTCATGGCAGATATTGTATTTTGTCAATTTTGCTCATGACAGCATTTGCTAAGTGATTTTGAGTCACACCAACTAGCTAGTGGGGACAGATAATGAGACAGATACAGACAGACAGACAGACAGACAGACAGACAGACTGACAGGCAGACAGACAAATAGACAGACAGACGAACAGACAGATAAACAGACAGATGGATAGACAGACAGATGGATAGACAGACAGACATATGGACTGACAAAGTAAGGTAGATATATACAGTAATGAGTATAGACATCAGCCATGGCATATTAAAATGAGATAGTTAAATCAATTCAGCTAATCCCAAATGCAATCATCACTAATTTTCTACAAAAAAAAAATTTATTTGGACTTACTCTTTTAATATTACACCTTGCAATGATGGCTAAAAAATAAAAAATATATATATTATATCATACACTATAAATTCCCTGCTATTATTTGTAGCATATCTAAAGAATTGTGATGAGGCTTGCTCACTAGCAATTTGTGCTTCAAGCCCACCAGTATAGTATTGAAATCATTTTATTTAGCTGTGGTAGCCAATATAACATTAATAAAAAATTTTAAAAACCGTTATTTTGAATATCTGTACTAATTTGGTAAAAACATTATGGCAGTTTCCATCTATTGATTGGACACTTCAAAACCATATAAATAAATATATATATATTTATTGCAGTTTTGATATTTTTACTTGAATATTTCCGCATCACGCGAGCGTTCTGTATTCTCCCATATTGTACGGTTTATATTGTACGCTACTTGTAGCGCGCGCGTAGCGAGTAAAATCAATGAAAATTGTATTGTAACCGGTTTGAGAAAAATTTCAAAGAAGCAATAAATCACTTATCACACTCGTCGTACAATATGGGAATGATATTTTACTCTCACGCCACATTTTCACTCGCCTTTGGCTCGTGAAAATATTTTGCGTGCTCGTAAAATATTTTCCCATATTGTACTCTGACTCGTGCTATAAGTATTATATATAATGTATTATAATTATATATAATATATGTATATATAATATGTATATATATATAATATGTATATAATATTTAGAAGTCAATAAGTGGATGAAGGAATTAGACCAGAGATACAAACGAAAGGGAATTAGCGGAAGTAGTTGCTATAAGTATTATATATTATATTATATGTAGTACTTATTACATGAGTAAAAGTGTGATATGGCGAAATATTTCAAGAGCAGGCTAATTTGTTTTCAGGCGCCAAAGAATAGTGAAAATAAAGCTTGAGAGTGAAATATCTAACCATATCACTCTGATGAGTGTAATAAGTGGTTTATTCCACACTAGATTTCTAAGTAGTTTGTTGGTAACTCTAGGTGTAAAATTGGCTGTAAAGCTCACTAGGAGCTCCCCACACCTCCAGCTGATATTTAGCAGCTGCTCTAACCTGGCTGGGTAGGCTCCACTAGAGATAAGGTAGCTGTAAAAACCCTGAAAACTGTACTCTGGCAGGCCAGGCCTGTTGCTATAACTACTCTGGTATATAGTGGGCTTGCTCAATACAGCCATGGGATAACACTATTGATAACAGTGAGTTCACTTACCTAAAAAAAACATTGTGAAGATATTTAGGGTATATATATTATCCATTGGATGTTTTCCTTACTTTAGCATTATGTGAGCATTCAATTTTTTCCCCATATTGAACAACACTATTGAATGCTTCAATGTGCCTGTGCATAGTTGTGGGCAACTGAATTTGTATATATCTAAGTATGGTAAAGTTACCTTTAAACGGCCATTATAGATTGCTTCGGAAAAAATTCCAATTGTTAATAAACAATTAATTATTACACTATTTGTACGTTATTGGGATAACATTTCACGAGTATGTGTAAGTATTAATTTTTCACAAGCTGAAGGAGATCAAAAATTCTTATGGATGCTTGTAAATATCATCCCATATCAAGCTAACTCATGCTATAACAATTATAACTATATATTATAAACAATTTTATAGAATGCAGGTTAACTTTCATGTACGACGATGCAAACTTATAATGCATTTTTCTTTTGTTTCCATTAAAGAATGATCACTAATTATGCTGAAAAAAATGTATTACTAGAGTAACTTACCTATTATTATAATCACAAGTACTATAATGAATATAATAGGACATATAATAGAGATTACGATGACGGTGATGCTAGGTCCGGATTTGGGTAATTTATTACCACCAGTTGGGTCTATGAAAACATGACATTGATATATAAATATAGCTATATATTTCAAGTATGACTTGAGTGGAAACAAAAACTCCCTTCTAAATTTAATAGAAATATGTTCAAAGGTAAACTCTAAAATGTTGGTAAGTATGAATATAAAAAATGAAAAAGTAAGTAAGTCTCTCATCTGCCATATTCTTGCTAGACTTCCATTTTAACTATGTGCTAAAGTCATCATCAAACTATCCTCACTCAAGACAGATTGACAATAATACTGACTATAAACAAAAACGCTCTAAATAGCTATTAATTAAAAAAATAAGAATGCAATTGAATATAGCTAGTTACTTACTTATAGTTGTTTCAAATTCTACTAATTCACTGAAACTTAACTTTGAGCCACATTTTAATGCTACTTCCAATACTTCTGCAGAACAAGGTGTCCAAACTGAAGTTATATTAGCAGTGTTGCCATCAGTACAGAAGTGCACAAAATGAACACTAAATTCACGATCTGTTTGACATGTTTGATTTCTTACACTGTTTAGTAATGAATACTGTATTGTTCTTCCATTAATAATCCATTGAAAAATATTATCTGACACAAAACAATTCTCCACTGTCAATCTTAATGGGATGTCAAGCCCAGTACAAGTATAGCTATGTCCTCCAGCATCTTCAGCTTTTGATAAGTTGAAAGCTCCATCTAAGTTAGATGAAATAAATAAACAACAAAAAAAAACTTCTGACGTGATATTAATTTTTTGGACATGTTTAATTTACATCAAATAGTACAGGCAATGTGTGAAATGAATTCACAGATATTGTAACAATGCAAACGTTTCTGGTTTTGTTTCTAAGTTGTGTCCCAAATTAAAGGTAAAAAATTGTTAAGCAATTGCAGTATTTGGGGGCAAGGTCATAAAATCCACAAATATAGCATCACTTCTTGGCCATATGATGATAGCTGTCTGAGGTAATAGATTTTTAATTCTGTACGTATCCTCTAGAATTCTATCCATTCGCAAACTTAACATAGCATTGTAGCTAAAGTACATGAGCTATTTTGTTATGCTAAAACCAAGGGTCAATTGCGCTCCTAACTGTGTCTACTCTAAACAGATGAAACAATGTCAGCTGAATTATAATCAGTGCACACATCATATTTGTTTGGCAAAACTTGACATCATGTCATAATCATTATTTTCATCCTTGTCATGAAGAGTGTCACCCAGATCAAATGCAGCTTAATGCAAGCTGGAGGAGAACTCAGTGTTGAGCCTTCTTGCATGTACAGTTAGCTACATCTGATGGCCTTGTGAAGGATGTCTGAAGTTGCACCACTCTTGCCATTATGCTTTTTATTGGCAAATCATTTATATTCTGAACATGCCCATGTGTACATGCTGGCTGTAGTACTTATGGTAATGTGGTAAGGCCATCTGATAAAGTTTACAGTGTCTACTTGGTATCTCTTTATCATTTATAGTGTGAATACTTCTTTCCATGAGTTACTGCCTTGTTGATGGCTAAACTCCTTTTTTCTCTAAAAGCTGATACAGATTGTTTGCAAATAGCATAACAAGAACCTCCACTGCGTCAATATAACATGACTGTGCAAACAGGACAAATAAAGTATCTATTACTTGACTCTAGAGAGTATAGCTTTTTATTCAAGTCAAGTAGAGTAGAGTCGCTTTTTTTTTAATCTAACTAGAAGCCAATAATTCTAAATAGGCAACAGGCATGCACGTGCCAGCCAAAATGGTTCATTAATTCACAGTATAAACTTTAGGAGTTGTACGTTAGTCAGCACAATAGTACATAGATATTTCTGCTTTAATTTGAATTCTCAATCCAAGCAGTTTGGGCATGCCATTTCTTCTATGTTGTAACTAACATCTGACTGTGTGGGTGTATTGTTGATACTATTCTTTAACTTCACCCATCAATTCTTATGTGACCGCAATACAGGTAAGCAAGTTCATATTATAAGATAGCTTTGTACAATTCCAATGAAAGAAATGCAAAATTGATATTCATCAATAGTTAATGATATTCATCAATAGTTAATGATATTCATATCATTCCAATCCAAATATTTGACTAATGTAAACTATCTCTTAGTCCCATGGGTCTACTCTAAGTCATTCACCATAGTATAGCTTAATTTGTATATCGTGCAACCATGGCTACTTAATTTCTCAACGATATGTAATGACCAAAATATTTTAATATGTTTGAAAACCATGATTATGTCCACATTCATTCACTAGTTGGGCATTATATATAAATTTAGCTATTATGGCTAATATTCAATGTTTGAACACAAGTCCTTATGTGTTGACCTGTGGTTTATAATAGCAAAACAAGTATGTGAGCAGTAAAAAGGCACCAACAGCTTTAACCTAATAAAGGCACTACCAACTCTGCTATTGCTCGTTGATACTGATATTGCCACTGAGAAGGTTGGACTCTAATTATTTCACACTGTTCAGTTATTCTTGGCTGATACATTAAATGGAAGCTCCAAACCTATGTCTCTATTAAACGTATTGTTGTCTGGCAAAATCTGTATGTGTAAACTTCCTTGATCTTTAATTAACTCTTGTCTACAACTCCGATCTCATCCCATTTAATGCGTTGCTGCTTATCATCTTTAGCAATAGCTGAAGCCATCTTGTCACTTCTCTTACAAATATCCCAGTGTTCCTTCACTATTTGCTTAAGCCTTATATTAGTTACACCTATATATACTTTCCAAAGCTGCATAGTATGCTATACAAGGAGGACTGAGTGCATATGTTTCATTTCAGTAAATGTGACCTTAATAGAAAATAGCTATGTACTAGTGTAACTAAGAGCTCTTAGTAGGCTGAACAGAATTCACTTCTAGATTATATTATATGTTGGGTCAATTCTGTGAAGTTAAAAATTAGATAAACAACAGGAATGTTTGATAGGGTGACACAAGAAATGTTTGATTCGACATCATATATATGTCCATTAGTGTGTGTATATGTGTGTTTGTGTTCCTATGATGTCATGTTTTTTAACTAGTCGAAACAACAAATGACGGAAAAATGTAGGAATTTTGGAGCTGTTTAGATACAGTTGTGCTAAATCATTACTAACACTTTTTAGCTACTCTTTTGGCGACTTTCTCTTGCTATTGATGCGTTGTGAAGGTGTAAGATTGATTGTACTACTTTAATTTAGCTGGATCAGTTGAAGATACAACAAAATAAGTTTGTCATGCAATTCAAATTATCTAGCAAGGATGCGTTAGTGTTGTAGCAATTTACTTTCATGAGATGTTGCTCATAGCTAACTGTATGATAGAAATTATTAAAGGTTGCTGATTGTCCTCAGAATCAAACAGGATGAAGCTATTAATAGCTACAATATTTAGCAATCTATCTCATAGGTCTTATGAATTAGCTTTAAGAAAATTCATTTCTATTTTGGTTATAATAATATGAATTACTTTAATCTTAATTAATTAGAATACAATAAGTGAATAGTGTCACTAAGTCGTAAGATCGATACCATGCTTACTGTGATAATAAAATATTGTAGCTAATTAGTCCTCTTAATAAAAAGAAGTTGACCTACATCTTCTCAACTTTTCTTTTACCAAAAAAATATTATAGCTAGGTTTTAAAATAAATTTAGAGACTAAACACTGTAAAGCCTAGCTTATTTCCTGTACGAGCAATGAAATATCTACCTTTTAATTTTCCGGCTAAAGGATTGACTTTAGCACTTCTGGCCATAATTGATCCACACGTGATATTTGCTACTTTATAATCTAGTAAGTCTACAATATTAAATGACAGAGTACTGTTAAAAGTGGTGAAAAGATTGTCATCCATGATTCCTCGAGTCACTCCAGTATAATAATCAGTCACACCACTGAGCAGTATTTCATTGTAGGGTGGGTTGGGTTGCCTCCATCATTTCTGGCTATCCTCATCTCAGATCCATTAACTATTGCATGCCAAAACAAGTTTCCCTGAATAGGTCCAGATAGACATGTGATGAGGAGCATACAGTCTTCATTATTCATGGCATCTGGTCTAATAATAATTTCGATGCCTCCTGAAATACAAAGGAGGATTAGGTGTTGCCATAACAGTCAAATTAGCTACGTGGACAAGTAAAGTATTATAGAAAGTTTATATACTAGCCAAGGCCGTCACACTCTAACCTTGTACTTTTCGTAGACTTAACAAAACTGCAACGACAAACAGTTTCATTCCAAGCGCTCTTCCAAAATACTAGCGGACATAAAGATAAGCTAGCTCGCACCTTCTGTACCAGTGTACTTCTTCAACACACTCATGCCAGACACGCCCTAGGGTCCAACTTAATTAAGGGTGGCCTGCCACTTACGCTCCCACACACAGTGCAAAAGATATGCTATACGCTGGTTTATAACAGTCGTAAGGGACCATTATACACATTTGGAGTATAACATTCGGTCCCTATACGACTGTTATATGCAGGGGAGTATACTAAAGGCCTGTGTATACTAAAAGAATGGTGGTGTATACTAAAAGAATGGTGGTGTATACCATATCTTTTGCACAGTGACACCGGATGTAACGAGTGCAGCTCTACAGGTAAGTTCCAATTAAACGGAGAGTTAACCTTGCAGTGTGATTTTCAAACCTCATGTACATACTTTACCCCTGTATTAATAGTTTGTCTAGTGTCCATGGGCAGACTCTTTACAGTTACTTGTGGTTGTGTATACATTTGAAAATCTGGAAGAGTTAGCTTAATAAAATGGTTTGTCTAATGTTAAGCCATAAACTTTGCAGTCTGGCACCCCAATGATTCTGGATAACCAGCAGCATTCTGGTAGATGAAATCAATCCAGACAGGGTTGCTTACAAGCTGCTGCAAAGTTTCAGAAAAGAAAGCTTTTATTGGAGAGGAATGATAAAAGGAGAACTTCTTTCTAAAAGTATTATTATGAGTGAGTTCTTTGTCTAGTGAGGTTGCTTCAAGAAAGTATCAATGAAGCTGGCAATTTGTGAACCTATCTTGTAGTACATTGGTAAATTTTAAAACTAAACTTGACATAATTAGCTTTGTTACCAAAGTTATTATAGATCATCACAGGTTTTGAAACTAAAAGGGAATGAAGAGCTACAATTTCTAATTTCTTTCTGAATTAATGAGCAATTCCTACAAAGAGTGATTGATTCTGTGAGATTACCTACCATCACATTCAATTTTGTAGCTCTATTGAAGTGCAAGTTTCAACACTAGTCCACAGAAGCTAATTACTTCAAATTTTATTATGGTGCTAGCAAAAGGATGTCTGTCTACAAAACTTTTCTTATAAATTTGGAGTTCTATTCTTTAAATTGCTGAGCAAGAAATCTAATTAATTGTCTAATAATATTAGAATATTGTTTATCTAACACATCTAATTGGGGCAACTTTACTCCTCCTGTAATAAAAGTATATAAAAAGCAAATTTATTATTAATATTGTTAATAGGTATCATAATTTCTTATGCTTGATTATTCCATCTCTGACAAGCCATATAAATAAACTAAATAATAAACAGATTCTGCAATTGCATGATATCAGACTTTAAATTAACCAAAGATTGTTCAAGTCAATCATAAACTATATAATGTGATAGCTATAAATACAAAGGAAGTAGCTACTCAAAAATGATAAACTCTGACATACTGTAAACCGATTATTGATTTTAATAATCAAAATTATCAACTGGGATGCATATTGTTTTTAATCAATAAATGACAATTTAGTGTTTCGCACTCAGGAAGACCTTGTATTTACAATTTTATCATTGTAATAATTTTTATGTTCAGAAGAAAAACAATGTGAAATGCTAAGAAAGTGGACCAATTCAAAATAGCATACAATTAAAACTCAACTAGAGTTTGTACCTAATTGACTTATTGTCTGTCCTATTTTGGAACCTATGTATTATATCATGTTTATTTTACTTAATGATAATCAATATAATATGGTTAATTAGTTCATAATGGAAAACGGAAAAATTAGAAAAAAAATAATACGACTGAAATTTCTAGAATTCAGAAAACAATATTTTGACACGCTATTCTAATAAATTCTCTAATTGTACAATTATCCACTTTAAATGAAAACTTCCATGACATACTTGATAGTATTAGAAGTGATCCCATTGTTCCTTGATGAATTTCCATTACCAGACTCTTCATCTGTCTGAGATATTTTACTTTGCTTAGTTTTACAGTACATACACAATGATGAGAATGATGCTAGCAGTAAAGAATAATATTCCAGTAACCAGTAGAGAGGCTGCAATAATTATGTGAGGTTTTAGATCCACTGATGCAGGCTCTGGTTTTTGCTCAATAATCAAGCCCCTGTCCTTGGTTTTTCTATTTGAAGAAGTTGGAAAAGATTCTAAAAATACATAAAACATTGCTGAAATCGTTTTAATTCAACTTTGTTTGAGCAAATCAAGTTTACAAGCTTAATGCAAACGTACTAGAGCATACAGTAATAATATAGCATAATTATATTGGTATTGTTCTGAATAACAACTACATCAACAAGTTCCTAGCATCTTACTTGAATGGAATGGACGTCTATGCTTGGTAGTAACTGATTTATAAATATAATTCTCTCGGGTGTCTCTATCATTTCGATTCCACAATTTCTCATACTCCTGCAGTTTATCTGTAGTTGAAAATTGTTTGAATTTTGACTTATTTGATTGATGTAGTAATTTTGTGTTATAGTTTCCATTGGTTGAGACAACCTTTCCTTGACCTTGTTTTTCTTTTCTTTGACCCAAAGGATATATATCTGTGCGTAGCTTACTGTCAAATTGATTAATATTTTGACGTGGTAAATGTCCTTTACACCATCTTTGTGGAGTGTTGTACAGTTTGAATTTATTAAGACATAGTAATTTAAAAAAAACAAGATTTAACAAACAATTCTGTATAAAATCAACAAAGTAGTCCCAATTACAATCACACTCACACTGACTGACAATTGAAGAAAGTACAGACATAATTCCAAGAGAGTGTAGAAGAAATGTAACTAGATTTATGCATGCAAACAATCTGAAATCTGATGATGTGTTATTGTTGTCTAAATATTATATTATGGTGTTTATTGTGTCTGGCAAAAATTACAAACAGTGGGGTAAGTATAAGAAAGGACAAAGATACACACAACTTAAGTGGTTAGCTAAGAGCGTCTGAATCAACACAAATATAAAGGCTAAAGAAGTCATTTTCAAAACCTTACTTTGAAAAGTAGTATCAATTCAGTCCCTAGAATAATGAAGTGTATTTGTTAAGACTCACATAAAACATCTGGTGTCGAAGGAGTTACTTCTGAATCTGCTGCTCTGTAGATATCTCTTTCTCGAGATGTTATATAATTTTTGTTGCTGCAATCCTTTTGCTGTGGTGGAAAAGTCATTGAATCTGAATTGACATTGTTAATTGGTAATTTAGTAGTAATGAGTTTAGACATCCTTTCCTTGATTATCATGTTTTGGTTTTCTATTGTTTGACCTAAGTTATGTGTTTCAGTTCCAAAATTGCTCCCACTTTCTTTGTTTTCATTTTGTGGCAAGTTGTCCTTTACCTCAACTTGTGGGTGTGCTGTGTAAAATACATTTGAGCTTATGACAAGATTCAAGATATCAGCTATCAAAACAATAATTAAAATTTTTTCATAAGCTCTTTTTACAATAAAAGCATGTTGTATTTTCCATTTTAGCTTAAGTTTTCAAATAATAATAACCAGTAAATATTCATTACAACTCACACAAATCTAGTGGAGTCGATGGTGAAGCTGTATATTTGGGACGAAATGGTTTGTAAACATTCCCTTCTTGATTTTTAACATACTTCTTCCTATTTGAGTCCATTTGCTGTGATTGAAACATTTGATTGACATAGTGACTGGGAGCTTTAGTTTGATGCAATTGAGACTGCAACTTTTCCATGTCCCTCTTTTCTTGGTTCTTGTTGTGGCCTGAACGTAGTACATTCTTTTTTAGATTATTGTTAAAATGCTTGTTACTACTAAAAAGTAAGTTTGCACTTTCCTCACTTTTACAAGTACCACAGAAGAATATTGTTATTGGATGTACTTAGTATTATGTCTTGTGAAATTCAGTAAGTAAAAAAATTCCTCAGTTGGGTTGTATAAACATGCCATTCTGACACAATAATAAAAAGCCAAGTTTTGAAATTTCGTGACTTAGGAATACACACAAGCATGTATCAAGCAGTTTTGAGGTAAACCCTAAAAACATGTGTTTACTGCTGTATTAACTGGAGGGAAGCCTATAGCCTTGGAATTGCCTAATTTTTCCTGAATTAGATCTGTTATGTTCACTTCAAATTTATCTGGAATGTGAAAATATAAATTGGGAGAACAAGTCAATAATTCAATGTAAGTAAGATTAAGCGGTATGGCAGCTACAACAATACCTAATGTTGAAAGCAGTTTTCAAAAGTGAATTGGTTCACATTAAAATTAATGACACTCACCTAAATTTTTTGATTTCATAACAGAACACTATTCACAATATTATGTAGATAACGCTCATAACTTAATCTAATATTAATACTACATTTTCAATGCATATTTTTATCAAATACATCAACAGTTCATAATTCAAAGTTTGAACTCACTAGTTGTGATGAGTGTCCTTTGTAATGATTTGGTGGTCATGTTGGTGGTACAGCTGTAAAAACCTCTATTTTTGATGTCAAAATGATCAATGGTAATATTTGAGTATACAAATAAATAGGGTGACAGTCCACTCCACAAGTTCTGATCCAAGTTCAAAGTAGTGTTAATAAAAGTTAGTAGTTGGGCAGTTGGTGAAACGCACTTCAATGTGACCTTTGCGTCATAGGGAACTTTAACCAAATGGCTGAGATATTTCTGAGGAATGTCATTTACCTCCACTTGTAAGGATGCTAGTATTTACAAACTGGGCTAGTATTGTGGTATAAATGGAATTGCCCAATCTTTCCTGAATTGTATTCATGAGTAAGTCACTTAAATTTGCTTGTATATTAAAGTATTATAAATTGTTATATTTAAGCTCATGAAATAAACAGTACATTATTTTGAGAGAAGTATACACTTATTACAAAAATATATAGCTTGTATTGATTATGCATAATTTAGTAATGTGCTTCTGCACAGCAAACTAAATTGCTAGGAATTATCAAATAAGTATTCTGTAAAAAGCACATCTACATTATTCTAGTAATATTGAACAGAGCTAATATAGGTAGGTGCGTGTTTAACTATCTCAAAAACATTGATTCAATAAAATCGTAATGTTCACATTGAGTTTTTTTCACACTTTTTGAACTTAAAACTTCCTATAACTTTTAGGAGCACTTTGATTGAAGTGTAGTAGAAATAGCAGTCCAGGTTAATTTATAATAGAAAAATTTATATTACTATAAGGCTATGTTTGTAGGTAGAATATAAAAATAATTTTAATAATATCAAAGTATACTAATTAGACAAATTATACTAATTAGTGCCTAATCGACCGAATCTTTTATGATACACATGATCACACAATATTTATTCATAAGTACTTTATCGCAAGTTATACTAGTTTATTATTATATGAGTCTATAAATGTTTAATTATAATTAGACACTGTAGCGTAACTGAGTGATAATAGAACTCACTAGAAGTGACTAGTGTCCTTTGTAATGATTTTGCACTGGTATTGGTTGCACAACTGTATAAACCTCTATTTGTTGCACAGCTATAGATACCTCTGTCCCTTGCGTTAAAGTGATCGTAATATTAGCTGATATGAATAAGTAGGGTGAAAGTCCATTTAGAAAGTTATGATCCAGATCTAGGGTTGTATTGATAAAAGTTAGTAATTCCACATTCTGTGACCTACAAGTTAGGGAAACTTTAGCATTGTAGGAAACCTTGACCAATTGATTTAGATACTTTTGAGGGATTCCATTCACTTCAACTTCTAAATGACCTGTTTCACAAAATGTTTAAAAAAATTCCACTATTATTATAATATTTAATATGTGATGGAATTTAAATTGTTTCATGAGGTGTTATTTATAAAAAAAAAATTATTCAGATTTATTGGAGGGATTACAAATTAGATTTTATTAAAATTAAATCATTTGGTCAAAAAATACAATACAATATATAATATATCCTATTTTATAATATACATCTATTCTGTTATGTCACTTACCCTCCACAAATAATCATTCTTTTGTAACTACGCTTGTAAGCCAGGGGGTTGCTATTAGGGTAATGAGCTTGCTCAGTAAAGCTTTGAGATAGCACCCGTGATAACGTGAGTTATCTCAGGGGTCACGTACCTAAAATTAACATTGTAAAAAGCGTGGAATAAATACACTTATACCATGGTTGCTGCGGTAACACCCATGGATTAAAAGTGATATTTTCCCGGTTATTTTTCCTGGGGCTATGATATTTTCCCGGTGCGGTGTCAAGCGAATTCTTCCGCGTTTCCGGCCCAAAATTAAAATTCAATTAAAATTCAATTGAAGTACGCCAGAAAGTTTACTTTAGCAAGTTTACTTTAGCAAGTTTACTTTAACATTGTAGCTGCCAGCTGTTATCTCCAGATCTAACTCTACCTGGGCTGCTCAGCAGTAAGCAGTAAAGCAGCTAGCTGTGGTAAATTCCTGTGGTATGAGAGTGGCAGGAGAGTTATATGTGGTAGGGCTGGTCCCATATAGGTGGATATGAGAGAGTAGTAGTAGCAGCAACTATGGTATAAAACAGTTGTGCCATGGCAACATCGGGGTTATGGAATATCACCGCCCTTATCCCTCGGCTTCGCCCTCAGGATAGGGACGGTTATATTCCATAACCCCTCGTTGGCCATGGCATAACTATTACATAGCTACATCGAACATATCCCCAATTTTCAATTGTGTTTACCCCATGATAGTGTCTCGCTCACTTCCCTCGCTTGCCAACAACGGCTCATACATGGGGATGCATAATACACTAGGAAGTTTTACGTGGGGTACAAGAAACGCTAGGTTATTTTACGCGGGGATGCAAAAATCTGGGGATACTGAATTTCCTGTGACACCAACCGGATGTATGCATCGTTTTGTGTCAGTAAGTTCCCATTAAATCTGTTGAAGACGTAAAGCTCAACTTGATTGTCCCTGTGTTGCGGCTACAAATAGGCTAGGCCCACCTACTACAAGGTCCCTGTGTGCCAACGAGTGTGGAATTGCTGCTAAGCTTGGAGTGGGAATCCTGGTGGCAGTGCTATCGCGAGAAGGGATCAGAAAGGAGAAGCTCGACCGTCACTCCATTGACGACCCCCACTCACAACCACATTCATTACCATTTTGAATAGTGTGAGTCCGCAAGGTAATTGGGCGTGCGGAGCGAGACCCTTATTACAAACACTCAGTGTGCAGCTTTTCAGGCAGTACGAGGGATGGACAGGGCGGAACCAAGGAACTTACTTCTGGAGAGTTTAGTGGTAAATAGGCGTGACTCTTTCAATTACAGCAAATTATTAACGCAAATTCTCCATCAAATAACAATTGAAATTATTGTACAGTACGTCCTCGATTTTCAGCTAGGTAGGCGGCATGGCTAGTTTAGTATGTGTCTATTGCATTGTCTGTGGAGATGATGATTAGCTACTCTCAAACAGAAAGGGGGATAAGCAAAGCAAAGGTTTTCACCATATCTGTTGGAAAATTCCAAGTACGTCTCTACCCGCTATATCACCTCCTCTAGCAGCTCTTTCAACTTGTTATTGGCAGAAAAATCAGACAGTTCGCAAGTTTAGCGCATAACGTAAGTTTAGCGCATAACGTGAGTATAGCTCTGCCAGACTATAACGGGCTTATTGACGATGTTCTACCTACAGGGCTCAGCTGTTGAATTATTCGTGACTACACACACCGTCGGTTGATATACAAGCAATAGTAATGTGCTTCAGCACAAATGGGAGGAATCAGGGGTCTCTCATTCCATCTCTTACATTTCCCTCAAAGATGTACAGTTTTAAAGTCTATATCAGTCTCTTATAGATTTAACATTGATATTCATTCTGTTTCAATGTATTGCTGTCTTTCTAGTTTGTCTCTGGTCTTTGAACTTTATATCCTACAAATTAGATGAGGTCAACGACTGTGATAGAAGGTAGGTAAATAGTAAAGTTACAATTATGGTCTATCACAGATGTTGTGACTTGTGCTTAGTAGCACGTTGCATCACCGAATGGTTAGAACAGTGCGCGGCAAGAGCATGGCCACACCCACTTAGCGACGTCGACTTAGCGTGAGTAGCTAGTAGTGGCATTTATTTTATGAATGAAAAGTGGGGTTACAAAATGATGATTATTTTGTTAGTCATATATACTGTTACACTACATGTGGTAGAGAGTAAGTGATATTATAAATGAAATAGATATATAATAAAGATAGGATGAATATTATATTACGTTAAATTATTTTTGTCAAAATACTTAAATAATTAATAATTAATTTGTAATTAATAAAACTGGATAATGTTTTTTTTTAAATAATAGTACATGACTAAACAATCTCAATGCTATCTCTCAAATATAGCTAGCTGTTGTCCCATATTATAAAAATCCTTCCTTTACATCACTCTGCAATAATACTCAGCCTTACTAGTATTACCCCTCTTCTTGATATTCGAAAGCTAATACTACCATTTGAATTGCACAATTAGCTAGAAGCACAACTATAGATTACTTACTTGCTGGGTGGTATTCCCGATTCAGTTGATTCAGTTGATTCAGTTATTGACGTGACTCACAATGCATCTTTGTCCAAAGCTAACTTCCAATCACTGTAAAAGTCAATCGGATGGGTTTTGGAGTTCGCAATTCCAGTTCTAATTCGACTATAACGCGCACTAGGGCGGACAGAAATTTAGGCTACCAAGTGTGGTCCGACCAGACCGTATTTGGCTGGAAACCCAATTTGGCGTTACAGCTCTCACCAGACCCTTACGTTCTCCCAGGTCCTCATATACTCTGAAAGAAAAGTGTCAGCTACACCTGACTAACGTGATAGGGCCATGTTCCCAGACCTTCTTCCAGTTTAAGGGTTAGGTATAGAGACTGGCTCACTTTCATCTTACACGCACGTAGCATGCTGAGGTTAGAAAAATGGGTAGCGATATAGCGTGGCCACCCCCACTTAGCGGCATAAACTAGGCGTGAGTAGTAGTAGAGTTTATCTTAAAGCGATCAGTTTTTTTACAGCTACCTTCCTCTAGTATGTAACTTGGCTGTCTACATTCGATATTACTGTGTTTTTCTTGTCTTCATATGAATACAAGATGGAGAACAGTGAGAAAGAGATGGACAGATGGACCTAAACCACGTGGGATATAAGAATAGCAATGTATTTTTGCGCTACAGATAATGCTCCCAATTTAGTACATCAAGCACCACTATGTCTGACAAGGTATTGTGCTAGTAAAATATGAATGTTTGTACAAGAGAGTAGTCCAAATCTGGTCACATCAGGACCAAAAGCCATAGCTAACACCAAAATTGCTTGTATGGACACCGCATTCCAAATGGCAGATGTAAAAGGTTGTGGTATTGTAAAATGGGTGTGGAGTTAATTTAGGTAATGGCGAAAACCCCTCGAAAATGCTGAACCCATTGAAAATGCCTCAGTTATTATGTGTGCATTATGTATGTTGTATTTCTAGTTTAGTTGTCACTTTAATTGTTAATAAAAATACATGTCATTAGCTATAACTGAAAATGATTACTCACTCTATTGCTATAAATATAGCTACTGTGTTCATGTGTGTATGTGATATCAATATAATCTACAGTTAGCTAGTTCTCTGCTTTTTCAAAAGTTTTATTTCTTTAGTAGTAGCAATCCATGTGTTTCATTGATGAAGATTGTTCTGGGGTGGTCTTGATGAAAGATACTTGTTGAAATAGTCCACAGCAAACATTTGATCGTTCCTTAAAGTGTCATCTCTCTTTCTGAGCGTGTAGCATTTCAGAGAGATAAATTGAACACACATGTGCAGCATTGTCAGGATTAGTACTGCAATATATAACCACAGTAGATGAGCTCTTCCTAAATTCTCTAAAGTAGAGGTCAGTACTTGAGCCAGTCCTGTTGACACAGCTGTACACAGTATACCTGCGCTATAGAACATACCCAATAGAAGTCCCTTCATGGAATACGGAGACTGTGCACTTAGTAGCTCCAAATAACTTGCTAATAGAATATACATTGCAGTTCCTAGAATAGGTTGTAATAATGTTAGCCATCTATAATCCAATACAGTGCTTCTATAAACTTGACCTTCATAATAAGAGTAGAAAGTGGAGTTTAGATGACTGGTGTCAAGGTAGCGGTTAGCTATTTCAAATCCAACTGCACACACTTCATATGCCAACAGGAGCAGTGTTCCAAATGTTAGCTTGTGTTTGATCTTTAGTCTTAAGGTGCAATGAAACTTCATAATCAATGGATAGACAAACAGTTCGAAGAGTGGTATCATAAATACCATTATGATGAATGTAGAATATTTAATACAACCATGCAAGAAGCAATAAGCTAGATATTTATGCACAGAAGCATCAGAGCAGAGATTTATGGAATCTATTGTAAAGAATTCTAAATCGCGAAATGATGAGTATAAAATGTATACGATACCAAAGTATGGACCAGAAACTGCTATTATGGCTAAGAGTCGAAAGAATGTCTTGACATCTTCAACCTGTTCTGTAGTAAAAGGTCCACCATACTTTGCCTTTCCCAAGTCTATTCTTGAGTAAGGCTTGTCTTCCCAATAAGTAAAAGCACTTCTTAGACGAGGATGTTTGTTCTTGGCAGCAAACTTCAGAACTTGATACACAAGTTTAAATGTGTTCCGAGTTGGAGGCTCTTTTACCAAATATTTATTAAATAGAAAATCAGTAACTAGAGCTACAGTTCCAATGAAAGGAAGAGGAAAATAAGTAGTGACTTTGTTATAGTCCCCACATGAGCACTTCTGGAGCAAGGAAACTAATGCTGGGGCAAAGAATGAAATCCACACATACCAACTGATGTAAGAGGTAATGTCTGAAGAAGATGCATCAGTGAGCTGGTCAACTCCAAACTGAAATATGTTAGTCCATACACCTGCCATTCCAAAGAAAGTCATGATCGAAACCACTAGTTCAAGGTATTCCAAAGTTCGAGAACTCCACAAATATTGCTGAAAAATGAGTAATATATTGAAGAACATCACAAACAACCACACGAACCACAGGCTATAGCGAATGACGACATACCTACTCACGCAAATATCCGAGAGACAGCCTGCAATAGGAAACCATACCATTGACAAAAGTATATAAGGAGCATATGATAAGTTTGGATTTGAGAAAAAAGCAAATGGAAAAGCAGCCCAAAATAAAATTAGTAGAGCTTTTCTGCTACGAAAGAATCGTAGCTGTACTTGTAATCTATCCATGCTACTGAATCCAAAAAAAAAATTTTCCGAAGTCAGTTTGGAAAGATGGCGTCTACCAGTTACAGTGCTGTGGAAGTTTTAGACTTGCTTGATACTGACTCTAGCGACTCAGGATCAAGCGGAGAGGAGGAGCAGATATTAGTTAAGACCTATCCCGATACATTTTAGTGCACTCATATAAGAAACGAGAAAATTCAAATGCTTATGATAACTTTCAGTCTCTTCAATATTTGCATTCCATATGCCAGAAAGCATGTTGCTGGGTTTATTTATAAACTTCTGCACAATCAGTGACATATGTAACTATCCTCATGCTGAAAGTAGGGATATCATCAACAAACTCATAAAAAACAAAGTGCATGTACTTAAGTATAGTGAAAGGCGAAAGTATTGCTAGCAAGGAGAATTTGGTGGGTGATGTGAATTCAAGCTTAATTGTGACAGTGCCAACGGAAAAGCAGCCCAAAATAAAATTAGTAGAGCTTTTCTGCTATTAAAGAATCGTAGCTGTACTTGCAATCTATCCATGCTACTGAATCCAAAGCAGTACTTAGTTAAGACCTATCCTGATACATTTTAGTGCACTCATATAAGGAAATTCAAATGCTTATGATAACTTTCAGTCTCTTCAATATTTTCATTCCATGTGCCAGAAAAAATGTTGTTGGGTTTATTTATAAACTTCTACACAATCAGTGACATATGTAACTATCCATGCTGAAAGCAGGGATATCATCAACAAACTCATATAAAACAAAGTGCATGTACTTAAGTATAGTGAAAGGCGAAAGTATTGCTAGCAAGGAGAATTTGGTGGGTGATGTGAATTCAAGCTTAATTAACAAGGGAAATAATATTATAGGTCACAGTTAGAATGTTGAATATGTAATAATAATAGTAAATATTATTATGAAGTGATAATAATAATCATAAAATAATTGTAATAATAGTGTTGAGTAATGATGAAAAAAAAATTCAACTTAATACTTCTTTATGGCTCTTTGGCTCAAAAGGTAATTAATTACTAGATCCAGAAAGATATATTCAACAGATTAATTTTGTTGATAGAATGCAGTCACACAAAATGTAGGTAAAATTAAATAAGTAATTGCACTACCTGTATTTGTGAAGTCAGATATGTAAGTGCTTAGCAATTTATTAGTACGATTTCAACTTCAGTTCTTCCTGTACAAGTACTAGACTGAAAATAAGAATTTTACCAGTGGTCACTGTGTATAGGGTATGCTATCATCTTTGGTCAAGCAACTTTGGTACATTTATTGCACTATTTGTTATTGACAGAATGACCTACTAACCCTTTACCTACTTAGCTTGGATGAGTCGTAGTGTTTAGAATGGCTAATACAAGAAAGTGTGAAATTTATGTAACAATTCAAATCTGACTTCATTACAGATTAGATATTAATAACTTGGACATATATTAAAGTGGGAAAAAATTGACTCTGATCTCTAATAATACATTTATTGAGTTGACTCACAGTGGAAGGTACCATTCCTTTGGAAATGTAGTCGTGTCTGGTAGAGGCAATGTACTCGTCTACCAACTCCTGCACCACTCTCCTGGAATCATCCAACTCACTGAGGTCATCCTTAAACTTGGGATCCTTCTTGAATTGCTCTAGAAAAGCTCCAGCTTTCGAAGTTTGTCAAATTGTCCACAAGTGGCTTCAAACAACTAAACATCAGTAATTAATATGAATCATATCTTATTAATTACATGAATTAGTTACATACAATGTCATGAGTAGTACAGAAGCTGTAGAAATTAAATGATCATATGTACAAATTGGCTGGTTAAATCAATGGAATAAAAAAGGAGAGGCTTTTTAAATTGAACTAATCAGTTTATGCCATTAAATTCAACACTGATTTTATTTATTGCTTAACAGAAAAACATCCAATTGAATAGCTAAATGTAGGAATCTAAACAAATACAAATCATGCTAATACAGAATTAGTGATCAGATCCTACAAAGAATATAACAGATTAAATTGATATGCTTTTTCACAGGCAATTTATTATACAATACAGAGTAAAGAGAAAGAAGTGGCTGTCACTGGGCATAATAGATTATCTACATAATACAGACAACTGTCAGTATACCATGACAACCGTGGTGTGTACATATTTCATTAGCGAGCTATTTGTAAGCTATCGTCAGTACCGGGTTGGTAAGGTGTCGTCTGTGCCGACTACGGTGGTGTGTATTCGCTAATGCATGGGTCAAGAAAAGTAAGTGAGAAAAAATGATGTCATTCGTGAATAATTTATGAGCTGAGCTGGTTTGGTAAGGAGTCATCAGCACTGACAACAGCGGTGTGGGTATTTATGAATAGGTTGGTAAACCAACATTAGTAATGACAAAGGTGGTGTGTGTATATGGTTCAAGAAAAGTAAGTGAAAATAAGCAGATTGAAATAACTAAACCAAGTGGTAGAGTATAATAAAAATGGTTAAAAAAAACTAATGCTATTCCATTCCTAAATTGCAAAAGTGAGTACATCAAGTGTCGCTGTGTGTGTGTGTGTGTGTGTATGGAGGATGAGGGGGGGGGGGGGGGGGGGG
>WLWD01003688.1_pt1 | contig 37920 bp, 34 predicted proteins | sample 6712731 | NCBI WGS metagenome assembly WLWD01 (sample SAMN12718690, study PRJNA576275) | sponge metagenome | isolation source: marine sponge | host: Mycale hentscheli | place: New Zealand: South Island, Marlborough, Capsize Point | collected 2014-11-01 | reverse complement strand
AGGTGAGGGGGAGGAGTTTGTGACAGATGAACTAAGAAGTCTTCATGAGGGGGCATAATGATGATGATGACTGTGATTATGCTATTGCTGACCATGTTACAGGACCCAGGAGGGCAGCAGGTGGGTTTTCTGCTGGGAAGTTTGAACATCACTGTGGCATTGACCAGCGAGACCACTGCCAGGGGGCTCCCCAAGGAGGAGGGGAAGGATCACATCGTCCACTTCAAGGGTTGGCCACGCCTTACCTGGTATGTCACGGAACACCTTCCGAAGCCCAGCAAAGACTGGTCCCCTCCCCCCAGACCTCAGCCAGACACGCCAGCTTACATCGAGGTGAGGAGAGTTGCCGCCAGCGTGGTCTGGTTATTGTCTCCTGGTCAGCTTAGTCAAGCCTTTATATAGAAAGTGTATCATACTGGTAATCGAGTGTGTCTGTGGAATTATAGCGGTTTGCCCAATTCTATCTGAAATATGAGAGAACAGCCATAATATAATACATTTTAATGATTACTTTAATTATTGTGTAACTTGAGTTTGTCTTGTTGCACTTCAATGCCACAAGACTCTTTCTTACTCAAGTTTGAAACAGTCAGGTTAAATTCATTTGGGTGGGTTCAATGTCAGTAAATACATCTGTAACTATTCTATACAGAGGTCAGTCTTTTGACTCCTTCTTCCTCTTCCTTATGTCTGTCCATTTTGTAGTATTCATCAGTGAGAGATGGGTCAGCTCTGGGAGTGGTGGTGACGAGGTCGGCCATGCTCACTCACTGTCGCTCCCTCACTACTGCATGTCTCTACAGAGAAGGTAACTAACACAGATACATAGTGAAGGAGGGGCGGGGCATGTGGATTGTGAAAGAAACGTTTTTCAGCTAAATACATCGCACAAAACATTCACTAATTTTCACGATCCAAATTCTGTCACGTTTACAGTATCATGTATTGCACTTCTATATTGATACAAGGTTGTATGTGAGTTAGTCACCACTAGGGTATGTATGTGTGTTAGCATGTTAGATGACATGTATATGTGTGTGTGTGTGAGTAGGAGAGACCATGGTATGTACGGAGGATCCCAAGAGATCCATCGGACTGTGGCACTCTGTCATGTCGGCAGCCTACATGGGGATACATGTGGTGTTTGTCCCGCCCAGCATCATGACAACACTGCCCACGGCCTGGCTGCACATGGTCAACAAGCACAAGGCGTCGTGTGTGATATCGTCCAGCCGTGCTCTGAGCGGCTGCATCTCTCTGGCGAACCACAAGGAGCTCAAGGATCTCAAGTTGGATGGAGTGAGGATGCTGCTACTGGATGATGGAGCTAATCCATGTATGTGTGTTAGTGAGCATGTGCAGATATACACAGGTTCATGTGGACTTGTATTTGTCAAAAGCGGGAAGAAAATTACTTTAGAGTCCTCAAGAATCTTTTGGTGATGTATCCAACTAAACAGGATATGTAATCAGTGTGTGTGTGTGTGTGTGTGTGTGAAAAGACAAGCTTACAGAGGGAGCTGTGTAACTGTATGTGTATATATTATGGGGACATAGAAATAGATCCATTTGGTGAAGCCAGTATCTATATTCAGTTTCAAGGGAGGTCTAGGCTGTTAGGTTGCTTAGGTAACTCTGGTCTGAGCAGGCACTGTTGAATAGTGTATCTGAGCATATTTACCTGTCTGGTATGTCCCTCAGGGTCTCTGGCGTCCAGTGATCTGTTCTACGATGCCTTCCAGCACAAAGGTCTGTCCAGGGAAGCTCTGTGTCCGTGTGCTGGTTCTCCTGAAACTCTCACAGTTTCTGTTAGAAGGTGGGTGAGGAATGATATGATTCTAACTAGAAATGATTAACCCTTTATCGATCACTTTAAAAAATCATAAAAATACAATATTAAGTGTGATATACGGTAATCAAATAGACTCCTAAAAGACTGCTCTTTCTGACTGGTCAGTTAAAAATAGCAACAAACTTCATTTGCAGCGGACCCTTTACCGATTTTTCAGACTGTTCGATCAGAAGCTTATGGCTTCTTGTTTTACAACCTTCGAGGCTATCGAGCTTCTAGAGAACGGCGATTTTAGGTAAAAACAAAGTTAGGACTCATAGTTAGCTACCCATGCAGCCGTTTTCCTTATGGTTAGAGCTGTACAAAGTGATGGTGAAGTGTCAGGGAAGCCTGTGTAATCAAGCAGTACTAAGTCCAGTAGGAATGGAAGTCTGCCTCCTACAGATATTAGTAGGAAGGAATGATGAATCTATAGTAGTAGAATACTTGCTAGGAGTATGAGAGCAGCAAGCAAGAAAAGGTATGATTCAGTTTTATTGGAATATTAGAAGTGACTGTCATACTGTTCTTGTTGAAACCACTTATTTATGTACCTGTATAAAGTTGGTATTATTCTATGACCTTATTGTATACATTATAATACTTTTTTCACATGATTGGAAAAGAAAAGAGAACAGATTGTTTTTCATGAAAATTGGTTTAAAATTTCAAACAACAAAGGAAAAACCACGTGTAAACACTTGGTACGTAGTTGCTATGGAACCCAAACCGCATCATGTTCATTAGGACCACAGCTTTCTGTTAACATATTGTTAGGGAGTTTATGAAATGGTATAAGATATATAACAATTTGTGATTTACCTGTTCAAAATTCCAGGAAAAATAAATAAAAGGTAAGGGTTAATTGGAAGAAGGATTTTAAAAATATTCATAAGTTCCTTGACCCAAGATTTTGACTGTGCTCAATTTAATTAATCCCCACAACTTTTAAACTGATCCCTCTACTACACTGCCACACCCCTTTCAGAGTGACTATCCTCACTATGTATGCATATCCAGACCTACTGCGTCTACCTCTACTGGGCGTGGTGTGATGTCAATCTCCGGTCTCAGCTACGGAGTGGTCCGAGTGGAGGAACCTGGCAGCATGACCTCTCTGACCTTGCAGGATGTTGGTACGGTCATGCCTGGGGCACGGATTGCGGTGGTTAGAATTGGGGGATCTCCTGTCATTTGCAAGACTGATGAAATTGGAGAGATTTGTGTGCAGAGTACAGCTTCTGGTGGAGCGTACTGGGGCTTACAAGGAAAGACAGCCAACACGTTCAGGTAAGGGGTTGTCAGCCTACGGAAGGATGATTAGTAGTAGTAGGGTAACACTAGACTTCCAAATGCTGTAACCATCCTCCCTTGATCTGTTTAGCACTGTCACTAACTGAGTGCATGTGGGAGAAACGCTACTCCCTCTGAATACCCCTCAGAGACATTCACTAACTGAGGGACAATCACTAACTGAGAGATTGTCCCTCAGTTAGTGAATGTCCCTCAGTTAGTGAATGTCCCTCAGTTAGTGAATGTCCCTCAGTTAGTGAATGTCTCTCAGTTAGTGAATGTCTCTCAGTTAGTGAATGTCTCTCAGTTAGTGAATGTCCCTCAGTTAGTGAATGTCCCTCAGTTAGTGAATGTCCCTCAGTTAGTGAATGTCCCTCAGTTAGTGAATGTCCCTCAGTTAGTGAATGTCCCTCAGTTATTGAATGTCCCTCAGTTAGTGAATGTCCCTCAGTTAGTGAATGTCCCTCAGTTAGTGAATGTCCCTCAGTTAGTGAATGTCCCTCAGTTAGTGAATGTCCCTCAGTTAGTGAATGTCCCTCAGTTAGTGAATGTCTCTCAGTTAGTGAATGTCCCTCAGTTAGTGAATGTCCCTCAGTTAGTGAATGTCCCTCAGTTAGTGAATGTCCCTCAGTTAGTGAATGTCCCTCAGTTAGTGAATGTCCCTCAGTTAGTGAATGTCTCTCAGTTAGTGAATGTCCCTCAGTTAGTGAATGTCCCTCAGTTAGTGAATGTCCACTCAGTTAGTGAATGTCCCTCAGTTAATGAATGGTCCTCAGTTAATGAATGTCCCTCAGTGAGTGAATGTCCCTCAGGTAGTGAATTGTTTGAAGGACTAGATTGCCTGAACTGGTGGTGGTGTTGCTGCAGGGGGTGTGGTATATTCCGGTGGTGCAGGCGGCGTGGTGCAGGGGGCGTGTCCCAGGCACATGTTGCTAGGGAATGATGCCATAGTGATGCAACTAGAACTAAGAACTAACTGTTATTACAAAAACAATAAGGCTATGGCTGGTAACATAATACACAACAGAGAGAGAGAGAGATTTAGGAGTGACACTAGACGCATGGCATAGGAACTATGGGGCAAGTGGCATTTTATCTGGTAAAGGGTTCCTGGTTTATCTGAATGTTTTATCTTTTATTTCAGAGTGCAGCCTCTGGAAGAGAAGAATGAACAGCCATTGACCACAGGCTACTACGTGCGCAGCGGCTTGCTGGGGTTCGTGGGCACCGGAGGTCTTGTCTTCATCTGCGGCACTCTGGAAGGTCTGATCCCCATTAGTGGGCGGAGACACAACACAGAAGACCTGATTGCCACGGTGATGGCCGTGGAGCCTCACTCCTTCATCTACAAAGGAAGGATCGCCGTGTTCTCAGTAACGGTGCTGCGTGAGGAGAGGGTCGTGGTAGTAGCTGAACAGAAACCCAACTGTACCGACGAGGAAGCCTTCACTTGGATGAACAGCGTCGTCCCTGCCATCGAGAGCATCCACGGTGTCAACATCTACGGTATTGTGCTCACATCTGCCGGCAGACTTCCCCGTGGAGCTAACGGACTGGTACAGGTTCACGAAACTAAGCAACACTTCCTGGAGGGTTCTTTACATCCAGTGAACCTACTCATGTGTCCCCACCAGTGCATCACTAATCTTCCTGTACCCAAACCTCACACCAGTAAGGGAAATATAGTCGATGTACATTTGATGCAGATAGATTGGGTCAGACTTGACAGGGTTTGATAGAGGAAGTTAGTCTAGGGAAAAGGGGGAGGGGAAAGGTCAGTATTAAAAGGTTGGGCTTGACAGATCAAAGCTGTCTCTCATTGGTCGTATTTAATTCATCTTCAAGTGTGCATGAGAAGAAAGATACAGATTAAAGAAGTTTCATTTAGGAATGGTTGGGAATTTCAGTAATTCTCCCTCTCCTTTCCCACAACACTGATTTAAATTGCTTGGGGGGGATATAGTAGCTATACTAATTTTATTTGTTTTATTTTTTCTTCTCCTTATGTAAAAGCAGTATATGATATAGTTTTAGTGATGTGATGTTTGTGTGTGTTGTAGCTGTGTCTGGGGCTGCCCAGCTCATGGGAGACTTAGTGACAGGTCGTGTGGCGGAGTCCTCAGGCTATGCCTTCAGCACGCCGTATGAGGACACAGACGGAGCAGGCAAGCATCAGTTCTTGGCAGATGTGCTTCGATGGAGAGCTCAGACCCAACCTGACGCACAGCTCTTCACTCTCCTGGATAACAGGGTAGGTGGGAGTTAAATAGAGTGAGTGTGGAAGGCCATACAGGAAAGATTGGTTGGTTTATGGTACAAGTAAAATGATACATTTCTTGCGTCATCTCTTACAAATATCACAATCAAGCAACGATTGTTGTTTTGGTGGTTTCCCTGTTTATTATCTCATCAAATTGTTATATGCATATATGTGACAGTGCCTAGGAAAAGGGACCTTTTACGTAAAATCAAAAATGTACAGTAGAGCCCAAACACCGACAAAATTTTTTTTTTTGGTTTTCTTTTTATTGGCCCACAGGTATCTCCTACCCTTTAGCTACACTGACACCAAATTTGAGTGGCTGAAACCGTTGTTAAAGGTCCGAGCGCCCCGTTTAAACACAGTCACCTTTTACACTCTATTTTGACCTTCCGTGCGTGCACGGAAATCCAACCCGCGAGTAATTGAAAATCGTGGGCGAATTCAATTTGTTGCCTAGCAACAAATTACCCCTACCTCGGATAGTCGCGGGTAAATATTCTTATAAGTTTTTGTTAGCATTGCAGCAACAGAATAGAAACAGTAAATGTGAATAATCAAGCTATATAGGTTGATGTTGCTATTTATGGAGTCTTGTCGTTGGAGCCTGCAGACCTGGAAACTCCTGGGACTATTTTTGTGAAGACAATAGAAGAATCAGCAAGTCTCTGACTGGACAAAGGTTTCAGTGATGATGAGGACTTCTGTCACACTACAACAAGAGAAGGCAACACATTTTGAAAGTCCATCATTTTTGTTCATTGATTTAAAGAGATTCCTATTGTTCATTTGTTCCAAAACAGGCAACAAGCTGGCTGCAAGACAAATATAATCCTAAACTTTGCTAGCCAGTGAACTAACAAACCAAGCTAGTTGATCATTTCTAAAAGAGTGACTGTATCAAAGACTTACTGTAACTATCAAACTGTTGGAAACAAAAAAAAAAAAAAAAAAAAAAAAAGAAGCACAAAACGGCCTGCAAAATTATGTCTATACGCATCCAGTGCTATTTAAAGACATACCTGTCTAGTACTCTTACACAATGTAGGGTCTAAACTGAGTAAGGCCTCCCCCATCAATGAAGTAAGAGGCCCCAACTATAACTTACTGCCGTTCAGCTGATCGCCACCATTTTCCAAGCATAAGTAACAGTCTTACGTAACCCGTAACGCGGACTTCCGGTTAGATTACGGAATTCAACGTTAACTCCACGAGAAATTAAATAAGAAGTTTTAATTGCAGTTTTCTCGAAATAACTGTGCTCAAGATGGTCAGATTGCCGCTCGTATATTTAGTGAACCAAGGAGCGCCTGCCTATAAACTTGATATCAAAATACTCCATAAGAAGTGCTCTACACAGTGGTATGAATAACTCATTTTTCATTTTTTTACGGAAAAGGTCCCTTTTCCTAGGCACTGTCACATACATATAATTTTTTTTTTTTAAAGTATTTATTCATTAATTATTTATTATTGTTTATTTATTTGTTTATTGCCTCCAGGGCCATGCCTTCAAGTCCATCAACAGTGTCAACCTCCACAAGAGAGCTGAACGAGTCGGAGCCTTCATCGTTGACAAGCTACAACTGAACTCAGGCGACCATATTGCCCTCCTGTATCCAGCTGGAATAGAACTCATAGTTGCCTTCTACGGCTGCCTCTATGTGGGTGTGGTCCCTGTGGTGATCCGCCCACCCATGCTCTCAAACCTCCCAGCGAGCGTGCCTACAATGAAGCTGACTTTGGAAATCAGCAACTGCAGGGCCATCTTGACCTGCCACCCTGTGCTCCGAGTCCTGAAGTCCAAAGAGGCGGGGCCTCTGGTGGATCTGAAGTCCCTCCCCCCCATCCTAGAAACAGATGATCTGTCCAAGAAGAAGCTGACCAAGCCTTACAAGGCACCCACAGCAGAGCTCATAGCTTACCTGGACTTCAGTGTGTCCACCACTGGGGTGCTCTCTGGAGTCAAGGTAGGAACTCTATCCCTTTACAAGGTTCCTGTAATGTACCCTCAGAATATAGGACAGGTTTCTGTTCTATATTATATGGGAATAAGTTCATTTTAATCCTCAGAATCAGTGAATGAGATTTAAGTATATTTTGTTCTGATACCAGATCTCTCATCGCGCAGTGATGGACATGTGTCGAGCTCACAAGCACATCTCAGAACTCTATCCCTCCAGAGACGTCTTGCTCTGTCTGGATCCTTTCTCAGGATTTGGTCTGGTGCTCTGGATATTCGCTAGGTCAGTCTTGTACATGTTAAGCCACACCCACATCGATATGGCTTTGGGTGGGTGGGTGATTTATATATTTGTGTTGTGAGTGTCTTGAGAGAGTATATATTTTAGTGTGTCTGTTAGTGTGTCTCTCCCTCAGAAGTTCTCAGACTGTGCAGCATGAAGTCAGCATATATAGTTTAGCATGTTGTATAGTATTGGAGAAGCAAAACTACTGCATCTGCAAAAAAAAATATTATTTGCTCACATGATTACTGATCATCATTCTGAGAAGTTCATACCATAATCAACGATACTGTCAGAGACAGACAGGACAACTACTATAACCCTCTCACACATGCACAGGGAGGGTTACAACTAAATGAAGAATACCACAAGACTGGACAACTATTGAATGCCTTATAGCAAACGTGTTGAGATGGAGGCATAATGTTACAGAGGATGTGTGTGTGTGTGTGTCTGTCACTAGTACTTATAAGACTAGGCTGTTCTTGTATTTTGTCATTGATGGAGTTTGTTTGTGTGTTTGTAGTGTGTATTCCGGTTACCACTCATTCATGATGAACCCTAACGAGGTGGAGCCGACGCCCGCAGTCTGGCTCTACGTCATCAGCAGCAACAAGAGTAAATATCTCAAACTTCACTTTGTCATTTAGTCACATGATCACGTCTCTAATCACATGTTCACTTGTCTGGTCACGTGATGGTGTGTCTAATCACGTGTTCACTTGTCTAGTCACGTGATCGCATCTCACTCTTATGTATACCATAGTCTTTACTTATGCTCCACCCACTGTGTGTGCTTGTGTAGTTCGAGATGCCTACGTGTCGTACACTATCGTTGACAAGTGTTGCCAGCAGTTGGGGAGTAACACGGACATATTGAAGACACGCGGCATCGACTTGTCGTGTATTCGCACGTGTGTCGTGGTCACTGAAGAGAGACCTCGCACTTCTCTGCTCAACTCCTTCACTGCTTTGTTCTCACCTTTGGGTCTCACAAGCCACGCCCTCTCCACATCCTTTGGTTGTCATGTGAACCCTATCATTTGTTTGCAGGTACATGTGTTTTGCTGGTGTTGATGCTAGTGTTGCAGTCTGTTAGGTAGGAGACAGTTTCTTCATTTACTTTTAACTATTACTATGCAAGAGTAACAGAATGTATGTAGGCTTTTTCTGTAAAATGTCTTTTTCTGGAAAGGTTTTTACACGTACAATATAACGTGGAGGAGTGGATCTCCCTACATGATACATGTGTTGCGTGTCTCATGATACATGTGTTGCGTGTCTCATGATACATGTGTTGCGTGTCTCACGATACATGTGTTGCATTCATTTGGTGTATCATCCAGGGTCCCCAGCATCCTGAAGTGTCAAGTGTGTACGTTGACCAGCGAGCTCTGAGGATGGATCGTGTGGTTGTCCTGGAGAGAGGAGCGCCACATTCCATGTGCCTGGTAGAGGGCGGGAAGATGCTGCCCGACGTCAGAGTGGCAATCGTTCATCCGGACACGAAGGTCCCTTGTGCTCACACGGACCTGGGAGAGGTAAGAGCTTGTAAAAATTGTTTGTTTCTTTTAATAGGGTACCCATAGAAGTCGGTGAAGCTAGCTTTGTTAGAGATTGCCATGAAAATGCATAGCACGTGCAGGCACATTATTATTAAAGGGTGCACATCTATGGCAAATTGTGTTGATAACATGTGTGTGTGTGTGTATCTAAAATCAATGTAGTTAGTTTGGCTGAATTAGACATACATCTGATTGCAGACGACCATTTTTAACTGTAAATATTATATTTTCAGTAAAGCTGTTTTTATCGTTGTTGTTGTTGTTCCACTATGACTACTGCCCATGCCCAGATCTGGGTGAGTAGCCCTCACAATGGTATTGGTTACTACGGCCTGAGAGATGAAATCAGTGACACTCTCTCCAGGGAGCACTTCCAGGCCATCATGGAGGGAGCCAGGGACCCGTCTGTCACATACGCCCGCACCGGGTACCTCGGCTTCATGACCAAGGCGGACCAAGGGGACAGCTTGTTTGTGGTTGGTTCACTGAAGGAGGCCCTCAGCATCAGAGGGTTCAGATATCACCCGTCGGACGTGGAGGCTACAGTAGTGCGATGCCACAAGAGCGTTGTGGGCAGGTATGGATATACAACTAGTGGGGGAAACAGTAATGGAGGTAGAAGATGAAGCTTCTAATGGGAGGGAGATTTCAACTATGTATAATAGTGTTGCTGGTAAAGTGAGGAGATGTATAATACACATGTACAATGGAGATACTAGGTGGGCTGATAAGTGAGGTGACATGTATGAGGAGGTAATTACTCTCTCCTTCTCTAGTGCTGTGTTCACATCTAACAACTTGCTGGTTGTCGTGGCGGAGCTGCGTGGAGAGGAGAAAGAAGCTTTAGACATTGTGCCAGTCATCACTACTGCTCTGCTGGAGGAGCAGCAGCTCATCACTGGCATCATAGTCGTGTTGGACCCGTCCACCATCCCAGTCAACTCACGCGGAGAGAAACAGAGAGTTCATCTCAGAGACTCATTCCTCTCTGATGAAGTGGATCCCATCTATGTAGCCTACAATTTGTAGCTTTAGGACACACCCACCCACCCACCAGTGGAGCGTCACTATTTTACTGAAGAAATTTAATTTGTTGTACGTACCAGGATGTTGTATCACCCTTTGTGTCATTGTATAGTGGTATTTATTTCTGTACAGTTTCAAATTTTTCTGTTGACTTGTGAATAGCAAGTACACATTTATTATGTGGATCAAAGAGTAACCAAAGAGTGATACATGAATGGTTTCAAATTAACACACATTTTTCTACATCTTGACTACGTTTAGATTGTGACTTTAACAACCTTTTACTGTACCTGAAATACCAAAACTTAAAAATAGTTTTCCCATCAAATAGAAATTGGCTGTAGTCCTGGACCAAGTTTCGCAGCCAAACTCAATCCATGTAGACTAAACTTGGCTGCTTGTAGCCATCATGAAGAAAGTCCTTTTAATATACATTGAAAGTTTTGAATACTCAATCTATAAAATGTAGAGTATTGCACAAAGAAATAACAGCTATGTTGTGGACTTGCGTAATCTCAGACGTTGGTTCCAATTCTGGTAAACGTATATTTGCTTTAAGAGTATAGAAATGGGATGATAACTATGCAGAAATCATTAGGATAAGTAATTGTCTAGTATCTTGAGTGAATTTTCAGCACTGGCCAAGTAGTGAAATTAAAATCTCGACAATTAAATGTCCAAAAGTTCTGTTGAATGATTCTTTAAATAGAGCAAAGTTAGATGTTTATAGAGGGAGTCAGGTGAGTGGCTAGGCATGCAACAATCCAAGTAGGCAGCTGCTCACATGGGATGAGCATAGCACAGATGCAGTGGTAGAAGTATAGAGTTTACTAGAAGTGCACATGCAAGATGGCAACCTCATGGCTCGGACAAGAACAAGCATGGCTAAACTTTATGCGTCACTGACTGAGGATCTTGCTTATAAAGATGAGTACTGCTGAATCTGAGGGGACCTGCCATCCTTTCCGAAAGGCATCACACATTCTATACGTGTGTCCTGTTAGGAGGATCATCCCACCCCACACTAGTGTTCTATCACAGCGTATATATCATCCCACCCCACACTAGTGTTCTATCAGCGTATATATCATCCCACCCCACACTAGTGTTCTATCACAGGGTATATCATCCCACCCCACACTAGTGTTCTATCACAGGGTATATCATCCCACCCCACACTAGTGTTCTATCACAGGGTATATCATCCCACCCCACACTAGTGTTCTATCACAGGGTATATCATCCCACCCCACACTAGTGTTCTATCACAGGGAATATCATCCCACCCCACACTAGTGTTCTATCACAGGGAATATCATCCCACCCCACACTATGTTCTATCACAGCGAATATCATCCCACCCCACACTAGTGTTCTATCAGCGTATATATCATCCCACCCCACACTAGTGTTCTATCACAGGGTATATCATCCCACCCCACACTAGTGTTCTATCACAGGGTATATCATCCCACCCCACACTAGTGTTCTATCACAGGGTATATCATCCCACCCCACACTAGTGTTCTATCACAGGGAATATCATCCCACCCCACACTAGTGTTCTATCACAGGGTATATCATCCCACCCCACACTAGTGTTCTATCACAGGGTATATCATCCCACCCCACACTAGTGTTCTATCACAGGGGATATCATCCCACCCCACACTAGTGTTCTATCACAGGGTATATCATCCCACCCCACACTAGTGTTCTATCACAGGGTATATCATCCCACCCAGTGTGGGGTGGGATGATATATACGCTGATAGAACACTAGTGTGGGGTGGTGTGGGAACGCCCACCCAGAAGAGAAGAAGAGTGAAGAAGTCAGGAGACTATGAACAACAATAGACTTGCTAATGGGAACTCATAACAGTATGTGTTTGTGTGTATAATGTTATGTGTAGAGTTCACCATGTTTTACCATCCTTTTATGGTCATCTAGTTATGTTCTATATTTAGTGTCCAATTAGATTTGTGTATATGCGCGGGAAAGGGTTTTATATACTACGGCCCTGACTCGTGCTTGTCAGTTGTTGAGCTTGTCTGATTTTGCATAAGTCCAAAGTCTCCTCTGTCCTTCAATACCTTACAATCCTATAAGATGGGCCTTGAGCCTCTTAGCTAGGAAGGTAGGAAGTTGAGCAGTTGGCCTTTGGTAACGGAGCACTGTCTGCGAGCAAGCCTCTTCTCTGGTGGCAGCGGGTAACAGCTACCATACCCCGACTGACCCCACATTCCTGGTGCCAGCGGTGGTAACGGACCCTACTGAAGTCCATTCGTGACCAAGAAGAAGCGGACAAAGTAAATCCACTTGGCTCTACAACCGAGTGGTCACGTCAAGAAGACGGCACTACCTCGGCAAGAGCGAGCAGCCCGAACGACACGGGAGGCGTCAATTGGAATATCCGCGTAGTCCCCGAGTAGAAGGATACGAGATCCGTGGAGCTCATCTGGAACAGTAGTGGAACATTTATCTGTTTTGTGTGTGTTATATCTGTATTTACTGCGTGTGTTTTATTTTTGTACAGGTGGAAGCCAGCTCCGGGTCAGCTTGACGGAACCGGGAGCCTGAAGCATGAGTCTAGAGGGTGATAAGCAAGGAAAAAGACCAACTACTTGCAAGTACAACCTGCGGCAGAATTCATCGTCGAGAATGGACCGGCAGGCGATGGACAAGGATGGTAGCGAACTTGCATGGGGTATGGAATCGGAGGATAGAAGTAGCCGAGATGGCAGAGATGATGTGGAAGAGTCGGTTTTGACTGGCACACTGACGAATGGTGACTTTCTCGGAACCCACAAAGACAACGGACAGGAGGCACTCTTAGGTGCGATGGTCCAACTGTTAAAGAGCCAGCAGGAACAGGCAACACAGCAAGCCTCTGACTGGAGGCAGGCAAGAAAAGAAGACATTACCAGACAAAAGAAAGAGAGAGAAGAGGACGTAGCCAGAATGAGGGCACAGATGGAAGCAGAGTTGGACTGGAAAAAAGAGAGAGAAAAGGACAGAGAGATGAAGGAGAGGCTAAACCAAGCTATTCGTACTTTCCCAAAAATCTCAACTGCTGCACTATTACCAGCACAACTTCAGAATTACTCACGCATGCTGGACACATATGGTGGGGATGATAAGACAAAGAATGCAAGGTTGTCAGAGGTGTTGTCAGGTCAGATGGCGATAGCACTTCAGAATACTGAGATAAGTGAAGATATGACATTCGCAGATGTAAGGAGGAAACTTTTTGCAGTAGCCGGGCTTACCTCATCGAGTGCAGCCAGACATTTTATGAGACCAGACATGAGTGCATTGGCTAAGATGTCGGGTGTGGAGTTAGTGAACCATGTCAGGTCCCTGGTCGAGAGAGTGATGGCCGACGGGAACTATAGTGAGGTGGTGGTGAGTGCATGGATGCTTGCCTTTTTCCACAATGTTGGGACCTCTCAACTCATCACAGCCATTGCGAATGGTGAATGGTACAGCATTGATGATCTCTCAACTACAGTCTACAAGTGTTATGAGATCTACGGTTCAGTGATAAACACAGAGAAGAATTCCTACCGATGTTCACAGTCCACTGATAGGCAGAAGACACAATACCCACAGTATAACCGGTACAAGCATACCAGTGAGAAGCCCACATGTGAAAAATGTGGCAAGGTAGGCCACAAGACAGCAGACTGTTGGTCAGGATCGTGGAGACAGCCCCAGAGACCGACACCTACCTGTTACATATGCCAGCAGCAGGGACACATCAGTTCTTTGTGCCCCAACAAGAACGCCCAAGCAGGGAAGGAGAAGTCTGACAAGACGAAGGAAAGAGACAAAGGTTGGAAGAAGAACAATGTAGTGTCAGTGACGAAGATTGGACAGAAGGAGAATGAAATGGATATTCTGGTGAGTGGCTGTAGTGTGGTTGTAGTTTTAGACTCAGGGGCAGATATATCAGTGATACCTTCCAGGTTGGTAGCTGAGGCATGGTATACAGGAGAAGTGGTTGAACTTACGGATTTTGAGGGTTTAGTTGACAGAAAACGAAGAGTGGCAATGGTCCCCATTGATGTTGGTGGGAGTAAATACCTGGAGAGAGCAGCCGTGAGCGATCATCTGGGGGAGAAGGGTTTGCTAAAGCTTACACTAGTTGACAAGCAGAGGATGTCTGCATTGTTGAGTGAGTTCGACAGACAACACAAAGAGAATAAAGTGTGCATGGTCCAAACCAGGGCAATGAAGAAACAAGTGGATGAGGAGAGTAAGGTAGAGAAAGTGATTGTTGATAGTGAGAATGCTGTATTAATTGAACTTGATATGAATGGGAAGGATAGTAGTGGAGGTGACTGTAGAGAGGTGGCTCCTGTTGGTGCAGCTGTAGATGTGGACTCAACAGCCGCTGGCCACCGCCCCACTGGACAGGATGTCACACAAAAGGAAGAGGTGACTGGAAAAGAATCTGAAGTTGTGGAAAGTGAAGAGAAAGAGGAAGAGAGAGAGACACCTGTTGAGTTGGATTGTGTGAAGGAAGGGCATGACAGAGCTAAGTTTGCCGTGGAAGTTCAGAATGACAGCTCTCTTACTTGTTGCAGGAGGCTTGCATGCACAAAGGAACGGGGATACAGGTGGGAGAATGGCCTATTGTTACATTGTGTGTTGGACAACCTCATGGGTGAAGTGAAAAGAATTGTGGTACCCAAGTCAAGGAGAGCCCTGTTATGCAAGCTTGCACATGATAAATCTGGACACTTAGGCTTTCGTAAGGTGAAGCAGATAATCCAGAAAAGGTTTACTTGGCCCAACATTTGTGCAGACATTGAGAGTTACTATAAGTCCTGTGAGACGTGTCAGAGGTCAAACAGACGAGGCCAAGCACGGGTGCCGATGGTTGAGCGGCCCATACTAACTGAGCCATTCGAGGTCATTGCAGTTGACTTAGTTGGACCTCTGCCCATGGCCAAGAACAAGTTCCAATATTTGCTCACTACCATGTGTCTAGCCACCAGGTGGCCAGACATTGTCCCCCTGAGAAGCATCACTGCTAAGGCAGTAGCAGATGCCCTTATAGGTGTTTTCGGCAGAACTGGTCTGCCATTACAGATATTGGCTGACAACGGTTCTCAATTCAGTGGCAAGCTGATGAAGGAACTGACAAGTCTGTTGGGAATTGAGTTGAAACATACCACTCCCTACCATCCCCAGTGCAATGGCGCTATAGAGCGCATGCACGGTACCTTAGAAGGCATGCTGAAGAAAGCTCATGCACAGGGAAAAGACTGGGTGGAACAGCTCCCCTTTGCGTTGTTTGCACTGAGACAAATGCCATCAAGGTCTACTGGTTTCAGTCCATACGAGCTAGTTTGGGGGAAAAACATGAGAACTCCCCTTGACATTGTGTATAGTGGATGGTTTGACAATGAGAACAAGAGGATGAATGTGAGTGAATGGGCGGAGAAATTGGTGGATAAATTGGAGATCATGAGGGACAGTGCTATGGAGTATGGTGTTAGGGAGAGTGAGAAGAGGAAGGAACAGTATGATGAGGGTAAAGTTGAGAGAAGTTTGGATGTTGGTGATAAGATTTGGGTCAGGATCCCTGGGAAGTCTAGCAAGTTTAGTGATGCTTGGGATGGTCCTTATGTGGTGGAAAAGGCTGTAAGCCGTGTGAATTATCGTGTGAAGGACATTGTGTCTAGGAAGTGCAGAACAATCCACATCAATTCTGCCAAAAAATACTTTGAGAGGCCATTACACATTAACGGGGTAACTGTCCTTGCTGATGATGCTGGGCTAGATGAGTCGAGGGTTAAGCTGCGTGGAGAGGCTGATATTGGGTTGAAAGCCAAGATTGACGAAGTGTTGTGTGAGTATGGTGACCTGCTAGATGGTACCGTTGGGAGGTATAATGGAGAAGCAATGGCCATTGATATAAGGAAAGATGTAAACCCAGTATCCCACAAGCCCTATAGAGTGCCAGAAGCCATCAAAGAGAAAGTAAAGCAGGCCGTAGATCAGCTGGTTGTAGAGGGGTGGATTGAAGAGTCTGTCTCACCTTGGGGTGCTCCCATTGTGCCAGTGACTAAACCAGATGGCAGTGTAAGAGTCTGTATCGATTACAGAGGTTTGAATGCTTTGACAAACCAGTTGCAGTACCCAATACCCAATATAGAGGAGTTGTTAAGCATAGTTGGTAGTGCAAAGGTGCTCTCTAAACTGGACCTATGTAAGGGATATTACCAAATTCCTTTGTAAGAGGCTTCCAAAGACATCACATCATTTGTAACCCCATGGGGTACTTACAAGTTTAATGTTCTACCGTTTGGGCTTAAGAATGCCCCTGCCCTGTTTCAGAAGATTATGGTGAAGGTTTTGAGAGAGTGTACTGAGTTTGCAGTTGTATACATAGACGACATCCTTATTTTTTCTGAGAATGCAGATGATCATATGTGGCACGTAAAGAAGGTATTGGAGGCAATTAGGCAGAGTGGTCTAAAACTCAAGAGGGAGAAGTGTGTATGGGGGATGAAGCAAGTGGAGTTCTTGGGTCATTGTGTTGGAGATGGAAAGGTGGCTGTACCTGAAGCAAGGATAGAAGGAATGAAGAACTTCATACAACCAGTGACAAGGAAAGACCTCAGGGCATTCCTCGGAACAGTTGGTTATTATCGACGCTTCATTCCGCGTTTCGGTGAACATGCTTCATTGCTGACCCCCTCAACCTCATCGAAGGCTCCTGGGAAAGTCAAGTGGACTCAGGAGATGGTGGAAGCCTTCCGTGAGTTATGTGTTGCTTTGTGTAATTTTTCAGTTTTAAATGTTCCTTCTGTGTCTGATGTTTTTGTTCTTCACACCGACGCAAGTGGTCGGGGTGTGGGTGCCGTGTTAAATGTTCTTAGGGATGGTCATGAAGTGCCGGTGGCTTTTTTCAGTAGGCAACTCCGTGGGGCAGAAGTGCGCTATTCGGCGACAGAGCTAGAAGCATTAGCAGTGGTGAGGGCAGTGCAGCATTTCCTCCCTTACCTATATGGAAGACACTTCACCGTGGTAACTGATCACCTGGCATTGACGTCGCTGATGACATCCAGAGTTCTCAATAGGAGACTGCATGGGTTCGCCTTGAAACTTATGGAATTTGATCTTGATATAGTATACAGACCTGGTTTAGAAAATGACAATGCAGATGGTCTCAGCAGGCAGGCCTGGCCAGACATGAGTGAAGAAACCGTGGTCGTTCCTGTGGCTCACTCGAGACGGTGTTCGAACCTAAGCGGAGGGGGATGTGGGAACGCCCACCCAGAAGAGAAGAAGAGTGAAGAAGTCAGGAGACTATGAACAACAATAGACTTGCTAATGGGAACTCATAACAGTATGTGTTTGTGTGTATAATGTTATGTGTAGAGTTCACCATGTTTTACCATCCTTTTATGGTCATCTAGTTATGTTCTATATTTAGTGTCCAATTAGATTTGTGTATATGCGCGGGAAAGGGTTTTATATACTACGGCCCTGACTCGTGCTTGTCAGTTGTTGAGCTTGTCTGATTTTGCATAAGTCCAAAGTCTCCTCTGTCCTTCAATACCTTACAATCCTATAAGATGGGCCTTGAGCCTCTTAGCTAGGAAGGTAGGAAGTTGAGCAGTTGGCCTTTGGTAACGGAGCACTGTCTGCGAGCAAGCCTCTTCTCTGGTGGCAGCGGGTAACAGCTACCATACCCCGACTGACCCCACAGGTGGGATGATATATACGCTGTGATAGAACACTAGTGTGGGGTGGGATGATATTCCCTGTGATAGAACACTAGTGTGGGGTGGGATGATATTCCCTGTGATAGAACACTAGTGTGGAGTGGGATGATATACCCTGTGATAGAACACTAGTGTGGGGTGGGATGATATACCCTGTGATAGAACACTAGTGTGGGGTGGGATGATATTCCCTGTGATAGAACACTAGTGTGGGGTGGGATGATATACCCTGTGATAGAACACTAGTGTGGGGTGGGATGATATACCCTGTGATAGAACACTAGTGTGAGTGTTCTATCACAGGGTATATCATCCCACCCCACACTAGTGTTCTATCACAGGGTATATCATCCCACCCCACACTAGTGTTCTATCACAGGGAATATCATCCCACCCCACACTAGTGTTCTATCACAGGGTATATCATCCCACCCCACACTAGTGTTCTATCACAGGGTATATCATCCCACCCCACACTAGTGTTCTATCACAGGGTATATCATCCCACCCCAAATAGTGTTTCTATCACAGGGTATATCATCCCACCCCACACTAGTGTTCTATCACCAGGGTTAGATCATCCCACCCCACACTAGTGTTCTATAACAGGGAGATACCAACCCCACACTAGTGCTCTATCACAGGGGAATATCATCCCACCCCACACTAGTGTTCTATCACAGGGAATATCATCCCACCCCACACTAGTGTTCTATCACAGGGAATATCATCCCACCCCACACTAGTGTTCTATCACAGCGTATATATCATCCCACCCCACACTAGTGTTCTATCAGCGTATATATCATCCCACCCCACACTAGTGTTCTATCACAGGGTATATCATCCCACCCCACACTAGTGTTCTATCACAGGGTATATCATCCCACCCCACACTAGTGTTCTATCACAGGGTATATCATCCACCCCACACTAGTGTTCTATTACAAGGCATATGATCCTGCACAAGCTTTATGTCACTTGCATGCCCTCTTGCAAAGCAAAAAAGACACCCCACGTTTGGGCAAGTTGGGTAATCACATGGGACATCCCACTCCCTTGCAAGCTTTCAGCATTGGGACACTTCCCTCTGGCCACAAGTAGGCTATCCAAACACAATGGCCACCCCACCCTATAGAGAGCATCGGTGAGGCCCATATATATACAGGGTCAATAACATAATACGGTTGTAAGGCACATCAACAGTTCAGCACGGGCACATGGGAATGAGTCGACTGCATGAGCCCTCCCAAAGGACACCAGTCACTCCATTATTCCAGCAGCTATGCTGATGTTCACCCCAGTGAAAATGGCTGCCCAAAGACTGGACTTGCTCTGAAGCAGCGGCATCGTCATCCTCAGTGAAGACCATTCCAGCAGATGCAAGCTACCCATTGGCCACTTCCAGACTTTACAACCCAGTGGTACCACTACAGGCTAGTAGCTGGGTAGTAAGATAGCTGGGTAAGGGGAAATACTGTGGATAGGGAGGTAAGGGCTGGGTTACTACTCGGAAGCAGCACACCTTACCCACAAAACCTCAGAGTTCCAACCCAATCATAAGGCAACAGCCCCAAACAGTAACTCTCAGCCAACCTGGACCAAGCTCTAGCGTGGTATATCACCAATGGTCAGAGGGACAGATTCCGGTTTCCGTCATAGGGCACCACTAAAATCTTCCCAGAACAACCTGCAGTCAGCCTCAGCTCACCCTGAAGCAGTCAGGGATTTCAATTATGCCCAATGGTATAAGTTCTCCTATCTTTTTCTTAACTGGGTCTCACCATTGTGGACAGAGCCTAAATGGCCTAGAAAAGACAGGTACCACTGACTCAGTCTTGATGCAGTGCAGGCCAGTCTTGGAGAGCCCAGTGTTGAGAGAGAAGACCCCCTAGAACTCATCCAATACTGCCAGCACTCTGTTCTGATGCAGTGACTTGCACAGCTGCGACATCACCTTTCCCATGAATTAGGTGCCTTGGTCAGACAGAACTTCACGAGGGATACCAGTCTGGGACCAGATCTCAAGCAAGGCTTCACATACACTTTCTGCCGCCACGTCCTTCAACGGCAATGTAAAACGGTATCTGCTAGCTACACATATACTAGTCAGCAAATACTTGTAACCATCTCTGCTCCTGGCCAAAGGGCCAACCAAGTCAACAGAAAGCCTCTCATGAGGCACACAAAAGGGAGGGGCTTGTTGGTAAGGAGCCTTGCCAGGTGAATATTTGTTGACTTTCTGACAGCTAGCACAATTACTTACATGTCTTACAATGTCCTTGTATACACCTGGCCAGGTAAAGTAATGGTTAATAAGTTCCCGTGTTTTGGCCACACCCAGGTGCCCCACCTTGTCATGAGCAAGCACCAGCACTTGATGCTTGAAAGGGAATGGAACCACAACTCTAGATCCTTCAACATCATTAGTGTCAACAAAAGAATGACCAATAATCCCATCCCTCCAACCATACATGCCAGACTTATTGTCTGCAAGTGACCTGATGTGAGCCAATGAATGATCTGTTTGGGTGGCCTCCATGAGTGCATGAGTAACATGGGGATCGGCAGCAGGAATAGGCAGGGATTCATTCTCACATGCTGATGTTGCAAACAAATCAGCCACTCCATCTTGATCCAACTGAGAAGCCAAATCCTCCCCAACAACATCTGTGGTTGTCACACAAGGGTCAGCAAAACCTCATCTGACTGGGAAAAATCCATCTCTAACTCCACCATCTGCTCATCGGCCTCTGACTCAACTTCTACCTCATCTTGAAAAGATGTTAGTGGTGTGGCTGTCGCTCCATCTTCCTCCTGCTGCTGGGCTGTGACATCCTCCTGCTGCTGGGCTGTGACATCCTCCTGCTGCTGGGCTGTGACATCCTCCTGCTGCTGGGCTGTGATATCCTCCTGCTGCTGGGCTGTGACATCCTCCTGCTGCCTCCTCTTTCTTTCCAACAGTTCAGTCTCAGCAGCTGTAAACAACTCAAGTCAAACAGGGAAACTCATATATAGACCCAAAAGCACTTTGTTTGTAAACCCTGGCTCTACAGCCACAATCTTGTTAACACAAAAGTCATTGACTTCAGCCAGCCGCATGTACTCACTAGTAGCATTGGCAAATTCCAAACAAATGGAATCACCGGTATAATTACCCTCACTCACCAAGTTAGAACTAACAAGTGTACTCTCAGCTCCAGTATCAATGAAGACTATTGTCTCCTTACCGTTTACTGTACCATGAATAGCATTTTGACAATCAGGGCTGTGTTTAATCACTATTTTCTTACAAGATTTACCTTGGTTTTATTTCTGGGCAATCGGGACTCTTATGACCCTTACCACCACACAGGTAACAGGTACTTTATGCCCCTTCATGTTGCAATGAAAACAAACGGGCACTGGTACAGTCCGAGAACTCACAGCAACACGCTTACCACCCGGTGTTAGTGACTCCCATACTTCGGGACATTATTGTGGTTCTGTTGACTTGCATTGTGTTCTGTTCACATATGGGATAAAGCTAGATAAAGGTTCATTCAAGTGTACAGCCAGCTCAGTTCACTTGTTACCAGTTACTAAGTTAAGGAGTCCAGCTTTGAGTAACACATCGCCAGCTTCAGAGACCAAGTACATTTCTGCACTAACTTATTCCACTTAAGTTTCAATGTTGCATAACTGTCCCACGACACACCAGAAGGTTTGCTTGGCAACAAGAACGATTTAGCACAATCACTAGCACTATACCCAGCCCTACCCAATAGCCTATCAGCTGTTATACACTCCTCATTCTGCACTCCTTATGAATATTGTAAAAAAATAATACATGAATAGCTAAAACAAAGTAAAAGAGGCTACTCATTTTGTATGAGATTCATACCACAAGCATATTTTAATATTAAAAACATTGATTTTTCCTATAGATGGTGTACAAATATAAAAAAAATGACGTTTTCGAAAACTTGTGTTATAAAACTGAATCTGGACTACATTCCAAAGCTGCTTGTAAAGACTTGGCACATGCATGAAGTTGTAAGTCGTCTAGTAATGTTAACAGACCACCCCAAGTTGCTGGGTAATCTGATGAATCACTCTGGACCCAGTCTCGAAGAACATCTCGCAAACATTCTCTGCCATCTCCGCGATGTTTTACAGAAATACATTTCAAGTTAGCTGCAGTTAATTTCAACAATTCTCCAGCATCTTGCCAATAAGGAATCATCTCATCTCTGAGTCTGAGAGTCTTTGGTTGCCCACTCTTATCAGTCCACTTCAATAAGATTAATTTATTCATGGTAAAGGGAAGGGCTAAAATAATGAAACAAACAAACAAATAAATAAACAAACAAACAAACAGAGAATAACATACATTTGACATCCTCTGAAGATGTACTGTTGCATATTTGAGTAGAATTGACATCACTTAAAGAAGTACTCTGAGTTGGAGTTTCTTCACAACTTGGGTCAACTTGGTCCGAGTCTGCTATACATAGAAGTGAAAACAGTTAGGAAAGTCCTTCATAATAATCTTGAACAACTTACTTGATAGTTTGGAAATATTTGTCTCAGCTTGTGTAGGTTTTGAATTAGTAGAAGATTCTAAATAAATTTACAATGAATTTACTAAAAAAACAATATTACTAACCTGCAATTAGTTACCAAAACAAAGGAGGAGATATATTGTAAGCATTGCAGTGCACAGCCCATGGTGTAATTTCTAATTTGACTTCATGCAGTTCAGAACAATCCTCAAATTTTTAAAATATTGTTAGATAAAAATAAAAGTATGATAGCAATAATTGTATCCAAAGGGAAAGTGTTCGAAGAAACTAAATTCCAAGTTGTTCATGCACACTTTCAACTTATGATTAGTTTTTATTATAATTTTGAAAGTGGTATTACATTGTAGCTATGTGTAGTATTCTAAATTGCTTGTCAATCTATAGATATCTGGTGATTAGAGTTGTAATATACTTTATCTTGCAGTGAATCCAATTGTAATATAGTTTAGTCAAACTTATTAATTAAATAAAGTGTTTCAACTTGGTAGTATGCCAAGTCCTTTATAATAATCACATTGAACAGCTTACCTGATACTTTGGAAACGTTTGCTTCAGATAGAGGCTTTGAGTTAGTAGAATATTCTTATTAAATACAAACACACACACATACATAACTACATAGCTAATGTCAGCTAAAACATTGCTTACCTTCATTAAACCAAAATATTCCAGATTCTGAGGGAGCCATTCTCATGCTGTGAGCACTGCAGTGCATAGCCCACGTTGTCATTTCTAAATGGACTTCATGCAGTTCACAACAATTTTCCAGATGACATTTCAGACTAAAAAAAGGTTTCGCTTTGTCATAGTTGTAATGCAACTTATTCAGAGATAATTTAAGAGAGGTATCAAACGTTTGCCGAAGCTTACAACAAACTTCACTGGGTGTTGTTGTTCTTGGAAGACATGACTTTTTTGAACTATTTAAAGGAGGATAATTCTCTAGGACAACACTAACTTCAAGATGCGAGAGACGACTTCTGAGGCAAATTTGGTCCCTATCGATTGAAGAATTTACCCGCAAAGATACTTGGTCCTGGAAAATTTGGTATTCTAGTAAGTCAAAAGTTACATCCTCATCTTTTTCTGGATCCAAGAGGTACGAAATGAGCATAGCAAATAGACCTTTAGGACAGTGACCAAGTTTGAAAGTAACAGCAAGAGGAGCAATAACAGTGTTGATTGTATCTGATGGAGACTTTTCGACATGATTCAGAACTGAAGGTATGAAATATTTGAGCACTCCACTGCTGTCTGTAAATGAAACAGCTACACGAAGGTGAAGGAGAAACTTGAGAAACTGCTGCGATGTCATTTGGTCATTGTCTCCAATGAGGCCTTCAAATGCTGAGAATTCTAAAATACCTCTCTGGCAAAAACTCTCTCGTTGACTCATAGGTAGAGGTATTCTGCACAAAAAAGTATTTACTATCAGTTGAGTGACTTTGTTAAAGAGAACTTGGGGTTCTTTGATAACCACATCTGAGATACCTTCAACATCGTAGTACTGAATAATTCCTACTCTGAAATGTAAAAAATCTAAAAGAGACTTTATTTCTGTTTCATCAATGTAAAATTTTGCTGCTAACGTTTTGCAGCGACTGATAGAGATAACAGTTTCGTTTATGTTCTGAAGTTCTAGGCAAAACAAAAGGTAGCTCACCGGATACTTGACTTCAAAATCACTTTTGCTCCTAATGTATTGGTTGATATCAGAGCGAAGACAGTGAAACTGCTTGTCTTCTTCACTGGTATTGTCTACCTCATACATCACTTTCTTCAAGAGACTATCAGCTGGGCAAATTAAGTGAGAAAACTTCATTTGATGAATCATGTCATGCAACATTTTGTTTATTTTGTCAAGAATATCAGGAGCTTCAGAACCGAGCTTATCGATGTGTGTACCTACTATAAAGACAATAGGCTCGTGACACACTGAGGAAACCTTCTCAAGCACACCTTCTTCAGTAGTCTGTATGGCAGAAACACTAGTTAGGAATTGAATGAGAGCATCCACTGTAGAAATAGAGGATTGATACTGGTTGATAATTTCTCCATCGGCTGATCTGTACTGAATGATGTTCTTTGTATGAATGTCAATGTCAGTTCTCATGACAAAGATAAAAATAGAAGGACCAAAAATCAGAAGAGAAAGGCTCTCTTGAAATTCCACCTGTCCGCCTGTGTCTCTGATGTAAAGAGAATTTTTGGTTTGCAAATCTACAATATTTTTGATCTGGTGTCTTTCAAGGACTTCTTTCACATGGTGCTCGATGTCAGATACTGGCTGGTCTAGCTTGGATGCACTTGCTCTGTGATGTTGAAGACATAGTCGTGGACTACCGCTGCTTCCCTGTGGAATGAAGACATTGCAACTGTCTAACTGAGAAACTACAGACTCATCAAAGTCAGTGACTTTCCATGTGTTGTCTTCACAGGTGTAGGCTGAAGTATGCGTGGAGGAGGGGCCTATTTGAACTATGACTATTTTCTCACACATGCCAGTAGAGGAATAGTACACACGAAGTGGCTTGTTCAGGAGACGATCCAACAACGATGTCTTGCCAGATCCAGGGAGTCCTTTCAGTAGAATATTGGCTATCTTTCTTTTGATGCTATGTTTATTAAATATTGCCGATGTCACCTCATCAGTGAACTTGTGCTTCTCAGGAATCACTTTACCTAATAATAAAACATGAAACAAATATCTAGATCTCAATCTAATGGCATTTACAAGATTTAATTATAAGACATACTTAATTCTAAAAAAAGCTGGGTTGGAGATATAATAGCATGAAAAACTGTTAAATTTGGGGTTAACAGCACAAGTGGTGCAAGACAAGGCGAAGCTAAGCGAAATTCTCGCTGCAAAAGCGCTATTAATTCATTTTCATGTTAGCTACTATAGCCAAAAATAATTATATATTATTAACCCTCAGCGCACATGTGCGTGAGGGCATAGCAGTCATCCTGTCTGTTTGTTCATCTATCATACTATGATTTGGAGATTACTGACAATGAAGAGTTAATTTTGGAGCTCGAAATAGTTTGGGGTCATGGACAACATCTGGTTAATTCCATCAAATGATCTGATGCAGTATTAATAGGTAAGCCAAGTAGCTATGTCAGGGCCCAGTCGCTCTCAGTTATCCAGCACTTCACCATAGCCATTGTCAGTGCTCTTCCTTTTGTTGGAATGGTTGACCTATCCGTTTCTGAACTGAAGCCATAGAACTGTTGTCAATGCTAGGCTGCCGCTTGGGATTAAATCTCCCTGCCATAGAAATTTAGTAGAATTGTTGAAGTGTTCAGTGTGTATAAAGTTCCAAGACAAGCTTTGCTGCTTGAGAAGCTTCAATCCTGACTTTATTAATAGTTGAAGACATTTAGAGCTTCCAGCTACAAGGATCACACGGCCAGTGACATGCACACATGAGCGATGTTGCTATTGAAATAGAATCTTCATCGTCAGTCTTGGACTCAATCCGAACACCAAGGCTTTTCACACCCTTGATTCTAGGACAGGAGCTTTTTTAAGGGTAGCATTTACCATAAAAATGATTATTTTTAATTTTTGACTGTTTATTTTATTTATATATTTATTTTGTAGTTTGAAGCTTTTGAAGCTGTGTCCAAAGTTTCAAGCCAGTTGGACATTTCTTCATTCATTTATAATATTTTCCGTCATCCCTACTTACAGTACTCACATTGCCCGGAAAAAATTTAATCTTAGTTTCACTGCTACTGCTTGTACAGCATGTCTTCGCCATTCTTTGTCTAAAACTATAGCTCATTATAGTTACAAATAAAACACACAGGAAGAGCTAATCAACCACGTAAACTGCACTCCAATAGGGGCAGGTGTGACTGACTGCACACGTGGAGTAGCACTTGCATTTTAAATACAAACTTTGCGCAATTGTTGTACTGTCATCTCCTAAATTTCCAGTCCTAACCGATGTTATAGGTGTTAGAAAGCATCCCTGAAGCTTTCACAGAACTTTGTTGCGAGAGAAGGCCACAGTGGAATCTAACACTTGGACAGGAGGCTACCCCACCTTCAGCTAGTAAGCTAAATTAATGGAGGCTCATTAGGGTTTTATGGAGGCTCATTAGGGTTTTATGGGGCACTCTACCACTCTATTGCATCATACAGGTAGTGAATCCTCTCCTGAACTTCCAAACAGAACTTCAGAATCTGCCAGAATAGGAAACTAAATATGAGTTGCTTTATTGGGCAGTTAAAATGTGTTTTTAGAGCTGCTTCATCTTTAACCTGGGCATTCCCTGACAGCTTCAGAAAAAAAACAGTATTAGGCAGGGGCTGGTTTCTTGTGTAACTACAGCTGCCAATGGTTCCACCACACGGTTTCACAAAGGAGAGCTATTGAAGGTACTGCTTATGTACCGGAGTTGCTCTTAGAAGATGAAAACTTAGTTCTAAATGTGTCGAAAAGAAGAGCAAACTAATTGTCAACGATAAGTCAGGGTGCTTATATGAGGTAATAATGAGGCACAAGGTGCTCGAAATCTGAGCTAAATACAATGTACAGTAGCTTCTACATTCATAATCTATATAATAATATGCTTGTGTGTCAGTAATGACGACCGACGGTGTGTATTCATGTATTATTCGTGAGCTTGTACAGTAGGGGTCAAAAAAAAAGTTCCCAAAGCGGAGCTGTAAATACGTTGAAAAGTCGCTCCTAGGTAATTTCAAAATCGCTTGGTATACGTTCTAAAGTCGCCGATTGGCGGAGTTACAGAAAAAAAAATGCTCACTCTCTCCCGCTTGTTACGCGCATAAATAATAATTTGCCCCTCCCACTCCGTACGCCCAGCCCAGTCACCTGTGGTTTGATACTTATTGTAGCCGTTCCTATATTTTAGGCTAGTGCGAGCAGTCAGAAGGAGAAACGACGACGGCTAGCAAGTATTCCGTCAGAAAATCGGAGTAGGCTAGTGAGCAGTCAGGATAAACGACGCCGGCTAGCGAGTATTCTATGGGAGAATCAGCATCGGCTAGTGAGAAGTCAGTGGGAGAACAAGCGACGACTAGGTAACAGTCAAGGAACGACGACGACAATCAAGTGGCGGAGAACAAAGAATGGAGCAGTTCAAAGCAGCAACTGTAGCAGATACGCTGGAAAAATGTCTTGCTGAGGCGCGCACATAATTAATTATCTAGTAATTAATGCGGGCGTTAGCTGCAAGGATCTTACCGCAAATATTGCGCGTTTACTTTACGGATTAGCAGTGGTGTCATCGTAATACACAGTAACTACGGCGACGTTACGCTATCTAACCGCTTGCCAACTTTCTTCGATAACTCCGTTGAATAGCCGCTCCATTTTGGGAACTTTTTTTTTTACCCCTACTGTATGCTTTGGTAAAGTGTCGCCATCTCATGGTAGGCAAACTGTGTGGTAGGTAAAGTGTCATCACATTCAGTAGAAAGAGGTTAATTCTAAAAGTGGGTGCCATTGACTACGGAAGGAGGCGTGGGTTTCAAAAAGGAAGGTGAAAGTACAGAAGAGAATGTGAAAGGTGATTAATCATGACTATAAAACATGTGAGGTAAGGTGGTGGTAGGTTTAAAATGGAAGGGAAGAGAAGGCAAAAAGGCGAGCGATTAATTGTAACCAAAAAGTGGGTGGAATCGAGGAATAAAAGCAGGGGTTAGTTTCCAAAAGGAAGGCGAAAGTACAAAAGGACAGAACTTCAGAAGCAGGAGAGATAGACAAAGGAAAAGGGGACTCCATAACATAAGAAGAAGAGCTGAAGAAAGGAAAGGTGGGGTATAAGAAGCTCAGATAGTTCTAGAACAAAGAGAGCAGGAGAGGGAACTTATGTAACCTTAACCAATGGTAGAGAATGATAACTGAGCAAGATAACTTGTGCTACTGCAAATTGCAATGCGTCAAGAGACACTGCACTTTGAATGGAACTCATGGTGGTGCTCATATTTGTCAGGACAAATAGTGAAAAAAATTTCCTCTCTATGTTGAATCTCTAAAGTCAATAGTCCCATGGCTTTTGCATTTGACAATACTCACTCTGCTCATTGGCTGCCAGTCCACATTCATGACTTAGAAAACCTTCCACAGTCTATTGTCAAGGAATTTCAAGACCATGGTCACTGGGTTGTTTCTAAGACTACAAATCACCTCTCAGCAATGCCTACAGATCAGGCCATGAACAAAACAATATGATGGTAAATAGTTGCAGTGGTGTTGTAGGACTGACTGAAAACCCTGCAGCCCTTGAGAGTGGAGGATTGCTGGACCTGAGCAGGCATGACGAGGAAAGAATTTTGCCTCAGCATAACCCACACATAGCTGAGAAGCATTATCATCATGAAGAAAAATTTTCTGCTCAAAAATTGTTCAAACAGCAATTTCTCTCCCTTGTACAAGTGTTTCATGATATGGGGAATCATTTCTTGAAACATCTCCTGAGAGCTGTTGAACCTGAACCTGCAAACTGTAACGGATGAGTCTGTCAGTGAAACAGTGTGATCTGTTGAAACTCTGAGCAAAGACCAGTACACAAAGTACCAGAAATCAGTGATATTGGATGGTACTAGTTCTATTCATGATCCAACGAAGAGAAATGCTCTTTCTCTTTTAAGGCGTCCAGCTCTGAAGACCCAGCAGTGTACCAGTGCTGCTCTGGTACACCTACTTCCTGTCAACACAGTATCTACATTAGATGAGTATGCCAGCATCGTCTTTGACCCACATATAGCTGTGCAGTTACAACAATCTACCCGGGTAGACTTAGTGTGGGACTCTTACAGACAACAGCATCAAAGCATCTACAAGACAAAAGTGAGGCAAAGGAATGAGATTTCTTACGGAATGATATCAATACACAAAAATTGTTTGAGCTTCTCTCTCAGAAGATCGTGTCTGTCAGTTATCCTGATGGCAAAGATTCATGTGATAGATTCACTGATGGTTGGCTGCAGTCCATGTTTGATCCAAACTGTGGATACAGATATTCTTGCCATCCTTGTTGGCAAATTCCAATATTGACTTACATTAAATACTTCTGTGAATATTTGGGTGGCCTTTGGTACAGGAAAGAACTATAAATATTTGAGTATCAACTCCACGGTATATGGAGCACTAGTGAATAAGTGAACAGAACAGGCCCTCTCTAGAATCTCCAGGATGGAAGCTTGATGAGAGCACATGCATGTAGCACATGGGTACCTGTATGGACTACACTACCCATAGCTAGCAATGTCTGATGAGAGCACATGCATGCAGCACATGGGTACCTGTATGGACTACACTACCCATAGCTAGCAATGCCTGATGAGAGCACATGCATGCAGCACATGGGTACCTATCTGGACTACACTACCCATAGCTAGCAATGCCTGAAGAGAGCACATGCATGCAGCACATGGGTACCTGTCTGGACTACACTACCCATAGCTAGCAATGCCTGATGAGAGCGCATGCATGCAGCACATGGGTACCTGTCTGGACTACACTACCCATAGCTAGCAATGCATGATGATGAGAGCACATGCATGCAGCACATGGGTACTTGTCTGGACTACACTACCCATAGCTAGCAATGTCTGATGAGAGCACATGCATGCAGCACATGGGTACTTGTCTGGACTACACTACCCATAGCTAGCAATGCCTGATGAGAGCACATGCATGCAGCACATGGGTACCTGTCTGGACTGCACTACCCATAGCTAGCAATGCCTGATGAGAGCACATGCATGCAGCACATGGGTACCTGTCTGGACTATACTACCCATAGCTAGCAATGCTGATGAGAGCACATCCATGCAGAACATGGGTACCTGTCTGGATTACACTAACCATAGCTAGCAATACCAGATGAAGCTTATCAAGTGTGGTTGTAAGATCTTTGTAGCTGCAATTGCATGAAGTAAACTTGTCGACACTCTTAATATCCTCGTATTGATACTTAATTTGATATTGATGTGTACCAGCTGAAAATTTCAATTTTATGAACTTCATTCTTAAAAATTATTGTTAAAAAAAATTATGGTGCGAAATATTTGGAACCTATCAAAAAATATAGTTAGATAAAACAAATCACCAAAAAATTTAATATTATACTTTAGTCCAGTCATTTTTGCACATTTCATTAACCCATTCCTTCTGGACTAAATTTTATTGTGACGTCAAACGCATCGACAACCTCGGGCAAAGACGGTTAATCTATATAATAATATGCTTGTGTGTTAGTATGACAATTGATGATTACATGATTGGTAAAGTGTCATCACATTCAGTAGAAAGTAGTTAATTCTAAAAGGCAGGTGTAATAGACGAGGAAAGGTAGAATATGTTTAGAAAAGGAAGGCGAAAGTATGAAAGAGAAGGTAAAAGGCAATTAATCAGCAGGTGCAATAGGTGAAGTAAGGCGGCATAGGTTTAAAATGGAACGGAAGAGAAGGCAAAAATCTAAAACTGGCTGCAATCAATGAGTAAAGGCGGGGGTCAGTTTAAAAAAAGAAGGCGAAAAAGAAGGAAAAAGTTTCGCAAAGCTTAAGTTCACAATCATGGTAGTAGGAAGAGATATTCAGAAGCAGGTAGACTAAGGAAAAGGGACTCCATGACTCAAGAAGAAAGTGCTATCCATACTTTTTCATGCAAGTCAAACCTTTATATTAGAGAGACTAGCATAAACCTACATGCTGTCATAAATAACAATAACACTATAGTAATACCGGAGGGTCAGTTTAATGATGAGGGATCATCAAATTCATAATTTTGATATCCCCTTACCATCTGAATGACTTTTGCTTATGCCATCTTTGTCTCCTTCTGAAGTAGATGTGGAAGCTGGAGTAGGAGAAGGATGAGCAGGTGAAGAAATAGACTCAAGTTCTTGTGTTAGATTATTAGTTTTAATTTGCTTCTCATTTCTATCTGCAGCTACTTTGACTTCCTCTGCATGTTGAACTCCTTCAGAAATTTCTTTAGTCACAAATGTCTGATCACATCTGTAAGAGCTTCTTCTCAACTTCTCTCCAGTGATAAAATCAGAAAACCTCCACCATTTATCTGATGGTTCTTTTGCTACAAAAAATATTATAATGATTTTACTGTAACATTTATAAATACACTAATTGTGATTGACTAGTGAATAAACACTATAATAGTACAAAGAATAGCTATTATAATATCATAAAATGAAAACGTAAACTTAATGTGAATGTCTAGACTCCATCCACAACAAAGACACCATCCACAAACAAAGACACCATCCACAACAAAGACACCATCCACAACAAAGACACCATCCACAACAAAGACACCATCCACAACAACTCACTGAGTGTGAGTAGAGTAGTGGCTGATATGGAACCATAGTTATGTGTACGTCCTCCAAACACGAGTATTTCCACTGAAGTAGGAGTAGATGACAACACAGTTGCACTATGACCCCGTCGCTTCATATACTCATAACCTGACAACTATGACACATAAAATACATTCATTATAACTACTGGCAGAATATTTATGAAATACAATAAGGACAGGCAAAGTAACATAGCTTCACCCCCCACTCCTCCCGCTATTATAGAAGGAGTGACCAAGCCCCCACCACTGTTGGTCCCCTCCACTTTCAGACCAACTTCCCCTCAGAGAAGTTCAGTGTGGTGAAATAATAGTTCTAAAGATACACTCAAAGTCTGTAATATTTGTCCTTCAAGTAACTAAAATAAATAAATGTATTAAATTAATTAATTAATTAAAATTGTTTGCATAATATATACTAATGCAATATAACAACTACTACATACCAAGTGAGTACGTGATATCTCCTTCAACTCTCTTGTGGACACATCAAATAAACACACTCTCTCTGCTCCAATGATCAGAAGTTGGGCGTGGCTGCTATTATACTCTATACATGTAGCAGTGGGATAGTAGCCACCCAAGTGAGGTACATCTGAATGTAGTCTAGTCCAGTGCTAAACAGAAACAATATAAATAATACTATCATACGTTGTGTCTGATATTTCATACATTTACCATTGTGGACAAGTCCAACATATGTATGTCACTGCCAAATCCTCCACATCTTATGACTTGATGAGGACTCACTTTAGTGAAGGCAAAGCCTGTATTATAATCAGGTACATCTCCAGTGACTGGAGGAGAAGACCAAGTCCCTAACAATACATACAGTCATTATTAACTTAGTCAACTGAAATTGTTTAATTAAAATAATAAAAATACAAATAGTAAATTAGAGTAGAGTAATTAAAAAATGTAAACATAAACACACTGACAATAACAAATACACATATATAACAATACAAACTAACAAAACACACTAAAATAATTAATTACTACTACACAATTACATATGGTATGGTAAGGATCATCAAGTGCCTCCACTATATGGAGTATAATGTGCTAGTATCACATGAAGGACAAATTTACAGACTTTGTGTGTAACTTTAGAGCTATTATTTCACCACACTGAACTTCTTGGAGGGGAAGTGGAATGGTTCCTCTCCCCATCCCATAAATACAACCTTGACTAATATCAATTAAATATTAACATATATCACTAATTAACATATTTCATGATAGTTTGTACTCACCAGTTGCTAGGTCAAACATGTGAAGATCATTAGTAAGTATAATACGTTCATCCACTCCTCCATGTACTAGTAGTGAGCTTTTATAGTCTATCATACCACAGCCATACTTCGCACCAGGACTACCACTAGCTCCTGGAGGAGACACCTCCTGCCATGTCCAATTAGTTAGGTTTAGTTGACACAATGATCCAGTACCCTGTCCTCTCTCATCCCAACCCCCATAGAAGTACAGACAGTCATCTATCCTAGCACATCCTCCATGATAAACTCCAGGAGGATGACGACCTTGTAACTGGTGTCTGATCCATGTTGCTGTGGCAGAGTTGAATTCATGCAAGTAGTCCAAGTCATCCACTCGCACACGTGAGTCCACCAGTCCACCCCATAGATATACAGAAGAATGTCTACTAGCAGAGAAGAAGTTATATCTTGGACTAGGTTCTGATGAAGACATTGTTGATATTTCTATACAATATACCAATTAACAGACAAACATCAAACAAATACACATACTAACTACCTCACATACAAACACACATACTAACTCCCTCACATACAAACACACATACTAACTACCTCACATACAAACACACATACTAACTACCTCACGTACAAACTCACATACTAATTACCTCACATACAAACACACATACTAACTACCTCTCATACAAACACACATACTAACTACCTCACATAGAAACACACATACTAATTACCTCACATACAAACACACAAACTCCCTCACATACAAACACACGTACTAATTACCTCACATACAAACACACATACTAACTACTACATACAAACACACATACTAACTACCTCACATACAAACACACAAACTGCCTCACATACAAACACACATACTAACTAACTCACATACAAACACACAAACTCCCTCACATACAAACACACGTACTAATTACCTCGCATACAAACACACATACTAACTACCTCACATACAAACACACATACTAACTCACATACAAACACACATACTAACTACCTCACATACAAACACACATACTAACTACCTCACATACAAACACACATACTAACTACCTCACATACAAACACACATACTAACTACCTCACATACAAACACATATATAATACTACCTGTGGCTGACTATGATGTATGTATTAATGAATAATTCATGAGCTAATGAGCTACAACATGCAGACACACAATACTCGTAAACTCGTGCTGAAGGTTATTACTGTAATTGTAACTAAAAGCAGGTGCAATAGACTAGGACAGGTGGAAGTAGAAAAAGAAGGCAAATTTCACAAAGCCTAAGTCCACCATCATGATAGAAGGACAGAAAGATTCAGAAGCAGGAGGGATAGACAAAGGAGGAGAAAGGACTCCATGACTCGAGAAGAGAGAGCTGAAAAAAGAAAGGTGGGAGATAAAGAAATGAAATATTTGAGGAAAAAAGAGAGCAGGAGAGGGAAACTGATGTAACCTTGACTCAGGTGGCTGGGTATATTCTTTGGGACATCCTCAATAGTCCCAAGTTATTTTGAGGACTGGGAAAGTCTGTGGCAGTCCTGGACATGTATGCAGGATATGTATTATTCATTTGATACAGGAATATATTACAAGTCTGTTGGCTGTGTTGCAGGCACCAGTATAAATACCGCCAACCAGACGAGTGATATTCTGCAGCATCCAATGAATAATACATTTATTATGTACTGCTCATGTGTGAATACCATAGTAACAAGGTTCTTGTGCAATGAACATTTATATAACGTATGAGTCTCAATGGAAATAAAAAATTACACATGTATATGACAAAGTTCAAAGAGGTCAATGCGTGTCCACCCCGGGAGAGGAGAGACGTCCACAGTGAGGTCTTGCAAACTTAGCAGAGTTCACTTTCTATTCTATTAGTGGCGATGGTAAGTTGCTATGGTTACTGAGCCATTTGTCATAGCTATAGTGATTGGGTGAGTGAAGCGAGACCCTCACTAACGAGTCTCAATGGAGATTTGGTACATTGTGATATATACATATATGTATAGGGCAAAGTTCAAAGAGGTCAATGCGTATCCACCCCGGGAGGATACTTCAAAACATTAACATTAGATCAGGTACAAGAAAATCTTGAAAGACTTGAGAAAAGAATTCCAGGAAAAAAAAAAGGCAACGATCTACAGAGAAAGAATAAGAGAGATATCCATAGTTAGGTCTTGCAAACTTAATGTAGTTCATTTTCTATTCTATTAGCTATATGCCTGCATAACAGATTTGTTCCTAATTGAAAATCCTTCGTCCAATAGTCAAGTCACTAAGAGAATACAATCTATTAATTTACCAACTAGAGCTCTGGTACAATACAGCATTTTCAATGAAGTGTCCTTTGGAAAGGAAGCTCAGCTTCAACAGAATGTGTTGCTTTATTGATCCTTATATCATATTAGGAAATTTGATTTTTGAAATTCCTTGTCCAATAGTCAAGTCACAAAGAGAATGTAATGTAAGTTTCATGCTGGTATTATCAAGTGAACAAGTGTGTGTATATGTGTGTGTGTGTGCATGTGTAAAAGTTTTGTGTGTTGCTAAGGAATAGCACAAATTAACTAAACAACATTTACAAATAAATATTATTAGTGGCTAACATTCCAAATTTTGGTCAGACTAGCTCGCTTGCCGTTTGTGCTCAAACTTATCACTAGCTATGAACACAGGTGAAAAATATTGCCTTTAGCCACATCCTGTTTACTGTAATGTACTTACTATGTGGCAACAGGTATTAGGCCCTGTTCACTATAAGTAACATAGCCAGGGAGAGTTTGAGGAGTTTGGTAGAACTACCCTAAGAAAACTGAAATGAGAAATTAAAGGAACGTGATACGGTAATTTCTTCCAGGAATCTGGTAGAGTATCATCAATGTCTTGTACACGCACACATGCACACAATTTGAGATCTTGCGATGATGTTCAGTCTAAAAAATGTTCAAGACAAGAAAATGCACTAATTGGTGTAGAAGCTATGACAGAGGCTTATTGAAGGCAAGATAGGACAGAGGCTTATTGAAGGCAAGTTAGGACAGAGGCTTATTGAAGGCAAGTTAGTTCTAATCACATCTGACACTATCCTAGAACACAATCCTGTATCACACCTGACACTATCCTAGAACCCAATACTGTAACACACGTGACACTTTCCTAGAACACAATCCCGTATCACATCTGACACTATCCTAGAACACAATCCTGTATCACATCTGACACTATCCTAGAACACAATCCTGTATCACATCTGACACTATCCCAGACACAATCCTGTATCACACGTGACACTATCCTAGAAAACAATCCTGTATCACATCTGACACTATCCTAGAACCCAATACTGTAACACACGTGACACTATCCTAGAACACAATCCTGTATCACATCTGACACTATCCCAGACACAATCCTGTATCACACGTGACACTATCCTAGAAAACAATCCTATATCACATCTGACACTATCCCAGAACCAAATCCTGTATCACACCTGACACTATCCTAGAACACAATCCTGTATCACATGTGACACTATCCTAGAACCCAATCCTGTATCACATGTGACACTATCCTAGAACACAATCCTGTATCACATGTGACACTATCCTAGAACAGTCCTGTATCACATCTGACACTATCCTAGAACACAATCTTGTATCACATGTGACGCTATCCTAGAACACAATCCTGTATCACACGTGACACTATCCTAGAACACAATCCTGTATCACATCCGACACTATCCTAGAACACAATCCTGTATCACATCCGACACTATCCTAGAACACAAGCCTGTATCACATGTGACACTATCCTAGAACACAATCCCGTATCACATCTGACACTATCCTAGGACACAATCCTGTATCACACGTGACACAATCCTAGAACACAATCCTGTATCACATGTGACTCTATCCTAGAACACAATCGTGTATCACATCTGACACTATCCTAGAACACAATCCTGTATATCATCTGAGAACACAATCCTGTATCACATCTGACACTATCCTGTATCACATGAGACACTATCCTAGAACACAATCCCGTATCACACCTGACACTATCCTAGAACACAATCCTGTATATCATCTGACACTATCCTAGAACCGAATCCTGTATCACATGTGACACTATCCTAGAACACAATCCTGTATCACATGTGACACTATCCTAGAACAGTCCTGTATCACATCTGACACTATCCTAGAACACAATCTTGTATCACATGTGACGCTATCCTAGAACACAATCCTGTATATCATCTGAGAACACAATCCTGTATCACATCTGACACTATCCTGTATCACATGAGACACTATCCTAGAACACAATCCCGTATCACTTCTGACACTATCCTAGAACACAATCCTGTATCACATCTGACACTATCCTAGAACACAATCCTGTATCACATCCGACACTATCCTAGAACACAATCCCGTATCACATGTGACACTATCCTAGAACACAATCCCGTATCACATCTGACACTATCCTAGAACACAATCCTGTATCACATGTGACTCTATCCTAGAACACAATCCTGTATCACATCTGACACTATCCCAGACACAATCCTGTATCACACGTGACACTATCCTAGAACACAATCCTGTATCACATGTGACACTATCCTAGAACACAATCCCGTATCACATCTGACATTATCCTAGAACACAATCCTGTATCACATCTGACACTATCCTAGAACTCAATTTGTTCTGAAGTACAGTAGATTCGAA
>WLWD01002881.1_pt1 | contig 37936 bp, 16 predicted proteins | sample 6712731 | NCBI WGS metagenome assembly WLWD01 (sample SAMN12718690, study PRJNA576275) | sponge metagenome | isolation source: marine sponge | host: Mycale hentscheli | place: New Zealand: South Island, Marlborough, Capsize Point | collected 2014-11-01 | reverse complement strand
AAAATGTGTTCACATTCATCCAAAGTAACCAAGTCGCTGGATATTTGACACAGTCAAAACATTTGATGTTGTAGAGACTCCCATTGCTCTACATATTTCGAGATTGTTAGTTAAGATCATAGCAGCATAAGAGGTTGAAAATTATGGGACATAAAGTAAAAAAAAAAAATTCCAGGTAGCTTAAAGACCAGAATCCATGGTCACACTCTCCACTAGGAAGATTTTGTCTCGAGCACCGTAGCAACTTTGTTGGCTATTAATTGGTTACACAAGTTTCAACTCGTGAGCCTCTCCAGATCAGGACATTTGACTCGAAAGCATCAACTATTATTTTACTCGTCTTTGTACGGCTGTTTATGCATTTAAGTTGAGTTCGTTATTCTTTCATCGTAGCTAGTTGTTTTGGTATTATTTTTATCTAGATATGGGTCACGGCGAGATGGACACCAGTATTGAAAACAAGAAGAACCAGGAACCTTCTCTGAACACCACGAGGAGACTGCTGCAAGACAAAGGTGACTTCATCATGCACGTGGGGGACTTGAGCTATGCCGAGGGATATGGAGCATCTGTAAGTGAACTCACGAGTCAAGTCATTTTAAGATTTGATGTGGATGTATGTTGTCACTGTTGTTGTTGTTGTTGTTGTTATTGTTGTTGTTTTGACAGTGGGAAGAGTTTTTCTACCAAAATGGGCCTCTTATGACCAAATACGCGTACATGGTGAATCCTGGGAACCACGAATCAGATTCTCCCAACTCAGAGTAAGACAAGTGAGGTCAAAATTGAAAACTAGATCTTTGATACTGTTAAAAGGTATTATCACACATACGCTTATAGTGCTAATGTAAAAAAAAAATCTAGAAAGACGTCAAGGAGTGCAGTCTTCATAATATTTTGATTGAATATTTTAGTTGTTTTTGTTGTTGTTGTTTGTCCTTTTAGTGCACTCTTTCAAGGAGATGATTCAGGAGGTGAATGTAATACTCCATATATCAACACTAACAGGTTCTCTATGCCACGGCGAGGACCAAGTACACCATGGTACGTAACAAAACTGTGGTGTGACCTTGTTTAAGATCATCAATTGTTTCATGAAAAATCCCATGGGATGTCCCATTAGAATTTCAGTGCAGGATAACTGTCTTGTGTGTACTCGCCTGCTGGTGGTCCACACAATGATGGGGAACTTTGCCCCCTACATCCCATAACCCCCTTGATGTTTAGGGGCTACACACCCGCACCTTACCGGATTCTGTCACAGATACATAATTTTGGCTATTATAGATTAATTGGATAGTACTGTACACGCGGGTTGTTAAGGAGTGCCAATCAAGTAGACAAGACGCACGAATCGCTTAATAAAAAAAAAAGTGCTAAAAGACGGTATGAAAATGGGCGCTTAATAAACAGTGCTCAACATAGAGGGGCACTTAACAACCCGCATCTACGGTATGGCAGTATGACACACCCACATATAATTGGGTGGAGACTCACAGGAATATCTAATGGCAGCACAGGGAAATGTATCTTATGATGAGAGAAAGGGTTTAATTAGTCTTCATAAAAGTAGGAATGTAAGAGAAAATGACAATAAACTAAACTAAATTGACAGAAACAACAATAACAACTACAATTGATTTAAACGTGGTTTTTTTATTTTATTGATAAGGACCCTCTGAGAAAGGAAAGAGATGAGTTTGATTCTGTTCGAAGTCTGTCCTAAATTTTTAAAGTACACTTTTAATTAATTATGAAGCTAATTTCCAGCTCCACCACTTCTAACCAGTACCAACTCAGCTATTAAAACTCATTGCCCCTGTAATTAATTATGAAGCTAATTTCCAGCTCCACCACTTCTAACCAGTACCAACTCAGCTGTTAAAACTCATTGCCCCTGTAATTAATTATGAAGCTAATTTCCAGCTCCACCACTTCTAACCAGTACCAACTCGGCTGTTAAAACTCATTGCCCCTGTAATTAATTATGAAGCTAATTTCCAGCTCCACCACTTCTAACCAGTACCAACTCAGCTATTAAAACTCATTGCCCCTGTAATTAATTATGAAGCTAATTTCCAGCTCCACCACTTCTAACCAGTACCAACTCAGCTGTTAAAACTCATTGCCCCTGTAATTAATTATGAAGCTAATTTCCAGCTCCACCACTTCTAACCAGTACCAACTCAGCTGTTAAAACTCATTGCCCCTGTAATTAATTATGAAGCTAATTTCCAGCTCCACCACTTCTAACCAGTACCAATCAGCTGTTAAAACTCATTGCCCCTGTAATAAATTATGAAGCTAATTTCCAGCTCCACCACTTCTAACCAGTACCAACTCAGCTGTTAAAACTCATTGCCCCTGTAATTAATTATGAAGCTAATTTCCAGCTCCACCACTTCTAACCAGTACCAATCAGCTGTTAAAACTCATTGCCCCTGTAATATTTTTTTTTATATTGTATTTAATGATGTATTGTGCATTGAATTAAATCGAGCAACTCTTCAAAAGTTTTCACTTAAAACAATGGCAGGTACAGCAGCCTAAGTAACCTTTGAAAACCTAATTCTGTATTCTTGGATATGTTTAACATATCCAAAAATACAGAATTAGGTTTTCAGCTATGTACTAATTTGAAATGAAATGAGATTGGTAGAACTTTTTTTTTAATTAATTGGTGAGCAAGCGAAGCGAGCGAGACACTCTCAGGGATTTGTTTGTTATTGAGCAAGCGAAGCAAGCGAGATACTGTTAGGGGTGGATAATGCAAAATCAGATATGTTTGATTGTATATAATATATATGTATGCATTGTACGTACATGCGCGGGCTCTTTCTTTTCACCAAAAAACCAGCGTTTTGGGCTTACTCCCAGTTTCTTACAGCGGTAAGCAAGCCTTAATTTTGGGTTAGGCTCAAAACTGTATGAAGGGTCCCTAGAAATACTTCTTTTTCAAGTCGCAATAAGTTGTTGCAAGTGGTTACTGTTACTATGGCATTGAAACCCTTTACCAGATGTAAATAAAAAACCGGCCATTCTTATTCAAAATCTGAATGCCTGTTGTCAACTGGTTGTTTTTTAAGCATCTGAGTGCTTGTCATCAAGAGCCACTGGTAGTAATGAATACCAGAAGCTACTATTACTGGGGGAAACTGAGGTAAGTACTCTTTCTGTAATTGTTACCTAAATTAAAAAAAAAAAAAACTCCCACATATTTTTTGTAGCTGAGTCCGAGTGCTAGTCTTCAAGAATTGCTAACAATTCAAATAGTCTGAATGGTTTAAATTCAGGAATTGAGGGAAGAAAGTAATTTTGTATTTGTCTGCTAAAATTAGTGGTCAACTGCTATTTATTTGTTCATTTATTTATTTTTATTTATTTGAAGCTTTGCATCCAGTAGATCAGTGAGGAGGTGTGATAACAGAAAAGAATGGTGCAGTGAGGTGACTGAGGGCCAGGCTCTAAGAGCTAGAGCTGCCAATAAGATATAAAAAAAAGAAAATTAAAGAGAAAAGTTAGAGCGGAGGAACAACATTCAACACGTGGACACAATGAAGAGAAAGTGCAAATAATGTTAGGATCAAATCTGTGAATGAATATACTGTTTTGCATGAACTAAGCTAAAATCAATTATGTAACAGTTCTGTAGTTTTATGTAACTAGGCTCGCTCGATATTTGTGCTCAAGCATACCACTAGTTGGTGAGCAAACGAGTGAAGTGAGCAAGACACTATACACTGGTGTCGAATTGAGAATCGGGGATATTTGTTTATATATATGTGGGGGCGTACGTATGTCATTTTGTACTTTGACCCTTGTGTATTTTTGGGGATTAGCTCGGTGTTCAACCCCGTCCCAAACTTCACTAAACAGAATCCTCCCGCATCGCGGTCATTACCCATATCATCCAAGAAATTGAATTGCTTACCACTTTGAGTTCTTATTCGGTGCAATTAAAACTAAAAAAACTAGCAGGAGTTCCATTTCTATTGAGTTAGTGGCGGTGGTAAGTTAATGCGCCATTTGTCGTAGTTATAAGCCCTACGCAACAGTATTTAGTTGAAAATTGATTGTCCACTAGACTAACTACGAAGGTAAGTTTTGTGTAGGTATGGCCAGTTGTGTGAAAGTATTGTGTGTTTACAGCTATTACTTAGAATATCACAAAGAAAACATTTAAATAACGTGACTTGTTTGTTTTGTTGTTGTTGTTTTGTTGTTGTTTTTGTTTCTTTTTTTTGTTGTTGTTGTTGTTGTTTTTTTAATTGAAACAGTTGCGGGGAGTGGTTACTATGGCATTGAATCGCCTTTACTGTATATGCGCGTAATTAAAAAAAACTCGCCGTTTTTTTTTTGAACTTCTAAGTGCTGCTTGTTGGTTGTCAAGAGCCACTGGTCAGATGGCTTCTAATGAAGCTACCACTACTCGAGGGAAGCTGAGATAAGTACATAATTCCGTGTTTGCTAAAGTTACAAAAATAACTCTGGCCTTTTCTTTTGTAGCTGAGAGCTTGTTCAAGTAGTCAGAATGGCTTAAACTTTGATACTACAGTGTTATCACTACTCAGGGAATTAAGGTACGAGATTAGTTCTGTATTTATTTGCTATAATTAATGGTCAGCTGCAATATATTTATTATTTGTTTTTGCTGGCTAGGCAAAAGATTAAGCAATTATAACAATAATAAATAATTAAATTAATAAATAATAATAACAACAATAATAAAATAGTAAAACAGAACAAGTAAATAAATAATAAATAAATAAATAGATTGTCTCTAGCCCCATGTTGTATGTATATAGTAGAATCCATTTTTTCACCATGAAATAAAAGCATTTTCAGTCATATAACACTATTGTAGTTTTATGCAGCCTAACGAGGCAGGCTCACTCGCCATTTGTGCTGAAGCACACCACTAGTTTATATATGTGTGTGGACGTACGTATGTCATTTTGTACTTTGACCATCGCGTTTTTGTGTTTGCTTCATGGTCTACCCCTTCCCATACCTCCACTAAACTGAATCTTTCGGTTTAACGATCCCGTGTCATTCAGGGAAATTAATTGTTTACCCCTTTGTATTAGGTTGTTTCAGAATGATACAAGACACACTTAGGTCTTAAAAACGTACTGTTAGACTCAACACCGTGCAGTAATTCTATAGAACTTCTTGTTGTTGTTTTTCAAGTCGCAAAATTTTATGGCGAATGGTTACTATGGTATTAAACCCTTTACCAGACATAATAAAAAATATAAAAAAACTCGGCATTTTTAGTAGCTTCGAGTGTTTGTTGTCAAAAGCTACTGGTAATTCAGATAGTCAGAGACTACAGAAATACCAGTACTCAGGGAATAGCTAAGGACACAATGGCTACGTACTTATACTTTAAGAAATGAACTGATATATTCTATTGAAGTGTTTCATTCGTGCATAGGTGCTCAAGCACATCACTAGTATCTAATTTAATCACACTTACAAAGTAATGGAGAAGTGCATTAAAGTAAGTCTATGAATTTGTGTTTGTTTTATGCATCCTCCCCCCCTCCCTCCCCCCTTCCCCTCAGCTATTAAATATGTCAAAATATGCACAGTTAACTTCTTGTTCAGGTATGACTTTGTGTACGGGTCAGTTCACGTGGTAATGATGAGTACAGAGCACGACTTCAGAAACTCATCCGTCCAGTACATGGATCTGGTGGGATTTCTCGAGGGCGTCAACCGCACCAAGACACCTTGGCTAGTATTTTCAGGACACAGGTACACTGAAGGGAGCTATTTCTTTCTCTTGCTATAGTCTCTTTGTGTCGTATATCTCCAGACCAATGTATGTGTGTGCTGCTCTAAGTGATGACACAGACTCTAAAACGGTTGTGTCGAAGCTTCTCAGAGAGAATATTGAGCCTCTGCTACTGGTAGGTTGACTCCTTACCTTAAGGTGTCTAAGCTTTGACAATTCTCAATAGCACTAAGGTTGGACATAGTCAACTAGAAAACTAGGACTGCTTGGAGTATAATAAAACTTCCGAATAGTGACCACGGTGGGGGATAGGATTTTTGGTCTCTTCTCAGAGGTTCTTTTGTAGTTTGCTTGATTTAATAATGTTTGAGATAAAGAAGTAGTGAAATTTGAATTTAAAATGCATTAATGAATTGATGCATGTCATACTGTGGTTATCTTAATGGAGTTAGTTAATATGAGACAGCATCATGAAGGTAACCTGTTTTCAAGAAATGTTTTCTTCTCATGTTTTAATTGCCTTATTGTGGCTACTGGTAACTTAGCTTTTTCTGCACCACATTTATCTACTCCGGTAAAGATGTGCTGGAGATGGATATTTGCCGCTAAAAGCATCAAACATTCAGCCAGCATTTAGCTAGGACCTTTTGACCCAGACAAAACAGGTTAGTATATAAGTAGTGTAGTGTGATTAGCTTTTATTTTATTTTATTTTTTACATATTTACGATAGACCACTTGCATGTAGCAGAAGAAAGTTAATTAATTTATTCGATGACGTTATGCATGGATGCTCTGGATCCCATAGATAATGTATTGGATTATTGTAAACTCACTAAAGTCATCACTTCCATCGTTGTAAAGTCTCTCAGCTGTAACTCGAAAAATTTCTATTGCTACCCCATCACAAAAGATACCAAAAAGACGCGCAATTCAAGCTGAATTCATTTATTTAGATAATAACGCTTATACTCGAAGCATGCGCGAGAAAAAGATGATTTGTGCCATATCGTCAATGGAAGTTTTATTCTTTTTAACGAATAATAGCTTAGCAAAAGTTTATTTTTAAAAAAATTTTTTTTGTCTGCAGTCTAAAAATGAGTGATTCTATGTCTTCTTCAGTGGTTGCCCTAGGTGGAGAGAGTAGCAGTTCAGTAGTGATGGAAAGGATTCAACTGAATGCACTGGATTATTCCTGGAGCTGTGCTGTCAGAGCCATTTGATAAGCCATCCCCTTGCAGCTTTGCGATGGTGGCTCCTTTGCATACAATGCATACATCCTGCTGGGTAGTAAAGAAGATGTCACTTCAGTGAGACTGGCAACTTGTGAATGTGCTGCTGGGTATGTGCTCTATTAGCTACTGATTTATTTTTGGCTTTTTTATTATCAATATTTTATTGATAACGATATATTTGTAAAAATAAAAAGAAACTGAAATAGCATAAGCCATATTGTACCCAAAAAAAAGATACATCTTAACATTAGCAAGCTGTACTCATTTATCTGCACTACTACATGCCCTTTCAGTGCAGTTCAGAAGAACTGGTGAGTGATGAAGAATATGAAGAATTTTTTGTCCTGCACGTCACAGCCATGTTGCTGGAAACCACCGAAGATGCGAAAGGAAAGTATTCTACGTTTGTCTGATGAATCCTTTGTTAAACATGATTATGTGAAACCTGACAAAAAGAAAACAAAAAGGATGAATGATTATGATCCTCAACCCCTAGAGTTTTGAGGAACTGCATCACAACACCTCCCAGAATTATTACATAAAATAAAAGTGGAACAGCTGGGTATATCCTTTTACCAGATCCTCAATTTCAGTGTGAAGATTAAGTTCAAATGAATGTCACCCCAAAATATCACGTAAACTTAAAGAAACAAACAAAAATTTTGAATCATTATTGGAGGTAGCAGCAGACGAAGCAAGGGAAATAGAGAGAAATACTTGAGAGCAACGAACCTCTTAGCTTTGGTTTTCAGTTAGAAGATACTGCATAACTTCATCATTATTTGGTGCAGTTCTTTCTCGTAAGGACACAACTTTGCCGGATAGTTTTGGTACTTTGAATTATTCAACCAAATGCACTTTGCACTCCAGCAATTCAACATGAAATAGAACATAAATGCCTTGCTTTAAAGGAATCTCTGGCCGGGCATTTTACTCGAAACAGCGATATTTCCTAAACTACTTCGGCTTTTTCGTCTGTTTGACTATCATACGATTGCTTATTTTTTCATGGGCTTTGTTTAAATAGGGTATTGTTGCGTGCGCATTGCTGGCGGGAGTTTCAAACTGATCACCTAGATCTGTGTGGAAGTCAATACATTATTGACAGCAAAGTATGTTTATCTTATTATCAATCATAAAAGCACACAATCACGTGATGATTATAGAAACCAACAGTTCATTGAATAAATGACATAGGTAAAGGATCGTCACAACGAATGATAAGTTACAAGTGCCGTAGTACAACACTCCTCCTCACTTGTAGTTAGCATGAGGCTGTTCCCATTGGAACCATTCCAGCTTTGTCACGTAGGTAGTAAAACTGATCTCGAGCCAAACCTTTGGTGAGCATATCAGCTACCATATCCTGCGACGGACAATACTGTAGTTCGATATTTCTCTGGGTTACTAGTTCGCGAACAAAATGATGTCTAATGTCAATATGTTTCGCACGACCGTGAAATTGTGGATTCTTGCACATTGATATAGTAGACTGATTGTCCTCGTATATTAAAGTTGGTTCCTTGAGTGAACAACCTAGTTCAGCTGACAACTTATTGAGCCATACAGACTCTTGGGCTGCACTGGACAATGCTACGTACTCGGCTTCCGCTGTAGATAGTGCCACGCAATCCTGCATCTTGCTCTTCCATGTGAGAGCTCCACCACTCATCTGGAACAGGTAACCAGATGTAGATTTCCGGTCATTCATGTCACCAGCCCAGTCAGCATCCGAAAAACCAATAACACAGCTTCCTGAGTTTTTCTTGTATTGAATACCATAATTCATAGTTCCCTTCAGATACCGCAGTACACGTTTAAGTGCTGTCCAATGCACTCTAGAAGGACACGAGTTGAACTTTGCCAGGTTTCCTACTGCATAGGCAATATCTGGTCTGGTATTGACAGACAGATACATCAAACTCCCAATAGCTGATTGAAATTTCTGCTGGTCTATGCACTCTTCCTCAGAGGCCTTCGTGAGCTTTGTGTTAACATCCACTGGAGTACAAACAGGATTACAGTTTTGCATGCCAAATTTCTCCAAAACATTTCTCGTGTAAGTTGGTTGTCCCATCTTGATCACTCCTCTTGCCTCATCCTGCTCAACAGTAATTCCCAGAAAGTAGCGAAGTTTCCCTAAGTCTTTAATGTCGAAATGCTGAGACAGAGCATTCTTCACTTCTTGGATTCTTTCATCAGATTGGCCTGCCAAAACCATGTCATCGACATAAACTCCAATGCAAAAACCATCTCCTCCTGTCGCCATGTATATGCAAGGATCACTTGCACAAGGAGAGAATCCCATTTCCCTGAGACGAGAGTCCAGAGTCAAATTCCAACATCTAGATGACTGCCGTAGGCCATAGATGCTTTTATTGAGCTTACACACAAGGTTATCTTTCCCTTCAATAGTGAACCCCTTTGGCTGCTTCATGTAAACCTCTTCACTGAGTTCGCCATTCAGAAAAGCGGTTGTTACATCCACATGATGCAACTTTAGTCCACGTTGTATTGACAATGCCAACAACATGCGAAATGATTCAAGTCTAACAACCGGGCTAAACGTCTCATCATAATCTGCCCCTTGCTGCTGACTGCAACCTTGAGCAACCAATCTGGCTTTGTATCTTTCAGTGGTACCAGTTGATCCTTTCTTGATTTTGTAAACCCACTTGCTTTCAACAGCTTTCTTTCCTTCAGGTAAAGGAACTAAATCCCAGACATTATGACAATTCAGTGATTGGATCTCACATTCCATTGCTTTTATCCATTCAGACTTATTGGAACAAGTTGTTGCTTCTTCAAATGATGATGGGTCCTGCTGAAATGTCAAACAAGTGCTATGCATTCTGAAATAATCTGGTGGATGTCTTTCTCTTGTAGAACGTCTGACCACCGGTTCTATTTCACTTTCTTCAGTAGGTGCGACATCAGAAGCTTCATGATCATCGTGAGTGAGGTCAGGATCACACTGCAGCTCTACCTCAACACGAGTGTTAGAGTTGTTCGGTGCATTATTGCTATCTTTCTTCTCCTCTTCGTTGAATTGCACATCTCGACTATGTACCACTTTCTGACGAGTGATATCAAACAACCTATACCCCTTGGTTTCACGGCCATAACCAAGAAGAATACACTTCTTGGACTTGGGGTCGAGTTTCCCACGTTCATCCTTGGGAACATGCATGTATGCATCACATCCAAAAACTCTTAGATGATCCACTCTTGGCTTAATATCATGCCATGCCTCGTAAGGTGTCATACCATCAACTGCCTTGGTCGGAGATCGATTTCTTAAGTAGGTGCTGGTTGAAATTGCTTCAGCCCAAAACTTGTGTGAAAGTTGGGCATCCTGCAACATTGAACGACATGATTCCACAACAGTTCGATTGAACCTCTCTGCGACACCGTTCTGTTGAGGTGTCTTTGGAATGGTACACTGATGATGTATACCTTCAGACTTCAAATAATCTTCAAATTCCTTTTACTTGTATTCTCCTCCATTATCCGAACGTAAAATCTTCAATTTCTTTCCACTTTCTCTTTCAGCCATGATCTTCCATTCTACAAACTTATTAAAAGCTTGATCTTTCGTTTTCAAAGGATAGGTCCACACGTAGTGACTCTTGTCGTCAATGAAGCTGATAAAGTATTCAGCTCCACCAATGGATTTCTCACCCATTTTGCCACACACGTCCGTATGAACTAACTCCAATAGCTCACTTGTATGTGTTTTGCTACCTTCAAAATGACTCTTATGATGTCTTCCTTTAATGCAGGACTCACAAAAACCAACGCCACATTTGATATTGTAGTCAAAGTCTTCCACTAAGCCATCACGTACCAATCTATGGAGACTCTGCTCACCCATATGACCATAACGTCGGTGCCACAAACGCTCTTTATTTCCGTTTATCACCACATTCAGATGCTGCTGCTGTTGTCTGTCGAACTGCAAGTAATACAGATTCCCCATTCGTGAACCAATCGCAATGCATTCACCATGCGAGTTACTAATCTCACACTTCTCATCATCAAACTTGACAGTTTTTCCAGCATCAGAAACCTTTGATATGCTCAGGAGATTATAAGCCAACTTCGGAATAAGGAGAACATTTCCAAGATTACATCTTTTCTTGGTTCCATCTGTTAACAACATTTGAAGTGACACTGTACCTTCAGCTGTAGCCTTCAGCACTCTACCATCTCCAAGAGATACTTCTTGAGGGTTGTCCAAAACAGTGATATCCTTGTAATATCCTTCGTCGTTGCACATGTGGCAAGTAGCCCCCGAGTCAATGATCCAGTTATCCTTCGAGGTAATTGAGAAAACATGATCAACTATTAATGCCTCATCTTCGCTTGATCTATCATGATCTCGACTTGAATTGACTGTCGTGGTTGCTGCACTTGCCATGTGTTTAACCTTTCCAGTGGTTGCACGTTTCCCTCCTTTCTTTCTTGTTCCAGTTTGAGCAAATTTCCAGCAATCCTTCTTGAAATGCCCTGGCTTCTTACAGTAATAGCAAGTGACTCCTCTCCTTGGCTTTGCTCTGACAGTGAAAACTTTCCGTTCATCATCCTGGCTTTCTTTATCTTTCATTTTCTGCTCTTCATGCAATAACCTCTCAACGACGTTCTCCAGACTGGGAACTGAATCCGAATTTGCTTCTAGAGCCGTCACCAATACATTAAACGAATCAGGCAGACTAGTTAGCAAATGGACTACCTTGTCTTCATCTGAAATAGGATTATCTATGACAGACAGCTCTTCAAATATCTCAGTCATCTGCTTGACGTGTTTTTGAACTGGCTCACCACTTTTTAGACGAAGAGAATACAGTTTCCTTCTGAGCTCGAGCTTATTAGCCCACGTTTTCTTCTGGAAGTGGTCCCTCAGCTTCTTCCACACAGACACAGGATCCTCTGGGTCTGCACCAATAAGGTACAACAAGGAAGGGTCTATCGACAAAACAATAGTCGCCAAAGCACGATCTCTGCGAGCTTCACCCGCTCCATCGGGAGCGACCTCCGTTTCGTTTACAATACCCCACAAATTATCTCTAATTAAAGCCATCTTGCACTGGACTCTCCACGTAGGATAGTTTTTCTCATTTAGAGGTATAACCGAGACCGTCTTTACTTCTGCCATCACTCACGCAGGTTACCGCTAGCCAACGAAATAAAACACTAGCACAAAAACACCGGCACTGGGCCCATAACCTATTGACAGCAAAGTATGTTTATCTTATTATCAATCATAAAAGCACACAATCACGTGATGATTATAGAAACCAACAGTTCATTGAATAAATGACATAGGTAAAGGATCGTCACAACGAATGATAAGTTACAAGTGCCGTAGTACAACATACATTTCCACTGGAGGATCAGCATCCAGTGGTGATTAATTCCTGAGTGCATAGATGCAAGTGGTCTATTGGCTTAACACATGACCGGAATCTCTCATTTTTTTATGTAGGTGTGGCCTTTGGTCACTCGTAGAAGGGCAAATGTATTCATTTTGAGCAAGATGGGGCTGAGAAATTGGTCACTGGTCGGAGATAAGAGGTGGTTGCTTCTCAGAGGTTCTAAATTTTCTATATTTATTGTAGTTGCAATCGGGGGCACATGATTTGGTCGCTCCAGATAGGTCAGTCGCTTCTCGGAGAGGTCGTTAACAGAAGCTTTACTGTAAACAGAATTTGAAAGTATCAATAATGTTTTAATTGCTACAAGCTTGGTGCCAGCTGGTTTCTAAAGCTCAAATTGTGCCAAAAATTTCACTTACCTAGGCAAAAATAGTCTGGCACATAAAAAAGTTAACTTTTTTTTTTGCCACCAAATAAAGTACATTATTGAATTGTCCACACACACACACACACACACACACACACACACACACACACACATACACTTACACCCGTTCTTATAACTTGTGTTGTGTGATCTTGTTTCACTTAAAGAAATACAAAGTGGACCTGGCATTGTGGGGTCATAGCCATTCCTATCAGCGCACATGCCCAGTGAGTGACAGCAAGTGTACTGATGGTGCTCCCGTTCATGTGATCATTGGAATGGGCGGAAGGAAACTCACCAAACACCTCGGGTAAGAAAACATGGTATTAACTACTTCCAGTTGTAAGCAAACAAAAAAAAAAAAAAAAAAAACAACTTTATTTATTCGAACATGTGAAATAGAGATGACAATCTCAGCTGTACATTTTCTTTTCTTTTCCTGTATCTTTTGCAGTTCAGACAAGCTTGATTATTTTAAGTTCCTGGACAATCACCACTACGGCTATAGCAAGTTCACAGCTACCTCTTCCTCGCTCAGTTTTGAATATATCAGGAACATGGACGGAGTTGCCGCAGACAGCTGGACTATAAATAGAATGAATTGACTGTATGTATTTGGAGATGGGATATCATTTCCTGTTGTTCACGTTTTGTTTGTCAGATTTTTAATTCATTTCATCTTTTTTAAGGTGGTTAAATGTTTAAGTTAATATTTCTTTAAAGAGACATTAATATTAATTGGACTTGACATGTCCAAGCAAATAATGTAATAATGACTATAAAAGAATGAAATTTTGAAGCTAAATAAGTAAAATACATTGTTAAGTGCACATGAATTTTCAGTTGCAAGTTTTTTCTTCTCCTTAGTTCACTTCTTCCACTGTGGGTCCAGATGAACTACCATTCTTCTGGCCTTGTTCATGGAGCTTGGCCATTAGTGGCGAGCACGACTTCTGTACTTCCTCCAGCATGTGCTCAAACTCCTCCCTCTCTGCCAGCTGGTTGCTCTCTAGCCACTTCAGCACACGATCAACCTCCTCTTCGTTCACCTTCTCACGGTCCTCCCAGCTCATCTTGTCTCCACAGTCTCTGGCAGCATTCTTGACACTGAACACGTAGTTCTCCAGCTTGTTCCTGGCTTCAGTGGTGGCCTTCTGAGCCTTGTCTTCTTCCTTGAATTTCTCAGCTTCAGCCAACATGCGTTCTATGTCAGCCTTGGAGAGTCTCTCGCTGTCATTGATGGTGGTGATCTTGTTGCTCTTGCCCGTGCTCTTCTCCATGGCCGAGACATTAAGTATGCCGCTGGCATCAAGATCAAATGTGACTTCTATTTGAGGCACGCCTCTCGGGGCCGGAGTGATTCCACTCAGCTGGAAGTTTCCCAAGAGGTTGTTGTCTTTAGTCAATGGTCGCTCACCTTCGAAAACCTGGATGTTGATGCCCGGCTGGTTGTCTGAGTATGTGCTGAACGTATTAGACTTGCGTGTGGGAATGCTAGTGTTTCTCTCAATAAGCTTTGTCATCACGCCTCCAGTGACCTCGATGCCGAGCGAGAGTGGAGCTACATCAATAATAAGGACATCTTGAACTACCTCACTCTTGTCACCAGACAAGATGGCTGCCTGAACAGCCGCTCCATAGGCCACAGCCTCGTCTGGATTGATGGATTTGTTGAGCTCCTTGCCATTGAAGAAATCCTGCAGGAGCTTCTGGATTCGAGGAATGCGAGTTGATCCGCCCACCAGAACAACCTCGTCAATGCGGCGTTTGTCCAGCTTGGAGTCACGCAGAGCCTTCTCCACAGGCTCCAGGCAAGACCGGAACAGGTCCGTGCAGAGTTCATCAAATCTGGCTCGAGTGATCTTTGAGTAGAAGTCCACTCCCTCGTGCAATGCATCAATCTCCACACTGGCCTCCGTGCTGGAGGACAGGATGTGTTTGGCCCGTTCACAAGCTGTCCTCAGTCGCCTCAGGGCGCACTGGTTCTTGCTGATGTCCTTTCCATACTTCCTCTTGAACTCGGCCACAAAGTGGTCTACCAGGCGGTAGTCAAAGTCTTCTCCTCCCAGGTGGGTGTCGCCTGCAGTAGACCTTATTTCAAACACGGATCCGTCAGAGATGCTCAGGATGGACACGTCGAATGTTCCACCACCAAGGTCAATGATCAGCACATTCTTCTCTTCGTCTTTCACATTCTTGTCCAGTCCATAGGCCAGAGCTGCAGCTGTTGGTTCATTGATGACCCGGACAACGTTGAGACCAGCAATGCGACCAGCATCCTTGGTGGCTTGTCTCTGGGAGTTGTTGAAGTAGGCGGGCACTGTGATCACGGCATCCTTGATGGACTGGCCCAAATACGTTTCAGCCGTCTCCTTCATCTTTACGAGAACCATTGAGCTGATCTCTTCGGGTGTGAAGACTTTGTCCTCTCCCTTGAAAGGCACTCTGATGTGTGGTTTTCCTCCTTTGTTGACCACGGCAAAAGGCCAATGCTTCATGTCAGACTGCACCACTTTGTCATCGTATTGTCTCCCGATGAGTCGTTTGGCGTCAAAGACGCTTCCCTCAGGATTTCTTGAAACCTGCTGCTTGGCCACATCACCAATCAGCCTCTCGGTATCCAAGAAAGCCACATGGCTGGGTGTGGTACAATTCCCCTGGTCGTTGGCAATGATTTCTACTCTCCCGTGCTGGAAGACTCCCACAGAGGAGTATGTGGTGCCAAGATCTATTCCAATAGCTGGAGACTTCTTGCTGCTCATCTTGATTCTATGATGGATGTAAACTAAGATTATTCAGTCGTTTAAAAATTTCTTTTGTTTTTTCTTTGAAGTACTAGAAAGTTTAATTCCTCGCTTGTCTAAACTCTATACTTTCAATTCCGAAATTCTAGGTAGTTCTAGAAAACGAAGCTAGTAAAGAATGTTTGAGATTTCTCATGAATATAATACAATACATCATTCATTCGATACCACCTGGTTCAGGAATATTCTGAGATTGAACGTATAGAGAAGATTCCTGGAACTAGGTCAGGTGAAACTGGAATTTTTCCTGGCCCATGCGTGTAGATGGTCTCATCCCCCAAAAACGCTTTTAGGAAGCCTTACTACAGACCAAGGATAGCGATCGAAGTTTGACAATGGAGGACAGGTAGAAGTAGGGAAAGCATTTTGTGTTGCTCAGGCTTCCCATTTAAATGCTCTATTCGAAGCTGGGATGACCGGTGCTTCAATAGAGGAAGTATAGGCATGTGTTGGAAGAAGCTGTACTCTTAACTGTGCAACAAGTAGTAGTAAGTTATGAACATATGGCTTAGTATAGTAGGACTATTACATTATATATTTGGTCTAGGATTGTATGAAGAAGAAATAGTACAAGATACATGTAAAGCATGCCAGAAACACTGAATCAATGAAGAATTTTCAAAATACCTTTGACATCCTGGCAGAAGTTTCAACAGGAAAAGGCAAAATCAAATGGTTAGATGAATTGATATTCAATAATGCAATCTAATGTTTTATTTATTTATATTGATTTTGCGCAAGATGCATGACTTAACTATTATGTTATATGTGTATGAGTAATAGCACAGGTTACCTGTGCTATCACTCACTAAAAGTAGGCCAGCTTTTTAAAAAAGTCGTTTGCAATATTAGCTACGCTGTATCATTCACTCACTGTCTCCTTATTTCAGGATTAGCTTCTGCTGGAACTTAGTTTTCAACGTATGGCTCCTCCTAATCACATTCCGTCTAATACGGGTAGAGCTTCTGCGGTAACTAGTGATAATTCCGAATTGCCTTAATTTAACTATTTTATACCATGGTTACCATTTCATACTGTGTAAATGACCAAATAATAGCAGGTTTACGGGAAAAACTGGTCCAACATTAATAAGTACTAGAAAGTTCCCCACCACACAATATTGTTATATAGATAGCAGCAAGGGTCTCTCTGTAATACTGACTGTTAGAAGTGTACCTGGGAAGTATAGAGTAAACTGACAAGTGCTATAGTTATCATGTTGGTCTATATGACTGTCCATAGGAGATCAGGCATAATACAGCAATCATGATTGTAAGGAAAGGATCATGAAATGTATACATATGTGGCACAGCACAGATCACACTACTTGCATAACTAGCATTGCATCACAATGTGAATAGGGAAATACTCGTGCACGATTAACCTCTAACGAGTCAGGTCGTAAAAGCTGGCCTCTCCGTTGTCGTCTGAGGTTTCCGCTCATAGTAATTAGACAGGGACTGTTTATTGGAATTGGTTCCCATCTTTGGACTCCCACTAACTAGCTAGAGACTAGTTATTGGCGAGCGAGTGAAGCAAGCAAGATACTATTAGTGGTGGATAATACAAAATTGGGTATGTGTGTGTATGGATGGTACGTATGCCCATTAAACGTGCGCGGGTTCCTAAAAACACGGCTTTTTAGGCTTGACCCCAGTTTCTTCTGATACTACAGCATTAAGAAAGTCTTACTTAAGCTCCAAATTGTGAGAGAATTCCTGCGAAAATGCTTGTTTTTCAAGTCACAATAAAGCACCAACAATTAGTAACAATACTGTAGTTTTGTGTTACCTAACTAGGCAGGCTCATTCGGTATTTGTGCTGAAACATACTACTAGTACTATGTTAGCTTTGGTTTGATAAGCACGGATTTATGTGTAACAATGAGGAGTTGGAAATGACAACAAGTAGCACAAGGTGTTATGTGAAACTGAAGATATAATACGCAAGTAGTACCGATATGGAAGAATTGTGCATGCTAGCTAAGTATAAATGTGGAATGATGGCGAAGTGATAACTAGCTAATGTTAAACAAGTGGAATATTCAGCTTTGGCTTTGGTCTAACACAATATATTTACATAGACCATTGGCTATGCTGTCGCAATTGAAACAATACAAATTTTGAGGTGTGTAAATGTATAGAATACTTCACATATACATACAGACACACACATGTATACACATCTCAAGATGGTGTTTCAATTAACAGCTGAAGGGACAAAGTTGTTTGTATTACTATTATTACCAGTGGTGTGCTTCAGCACAAATAGTAAGTGAGATAGTTCAGCTATATTAGGATTTAATACATTCTCAAAAAATATTTTTTTAACGCGTGTGGATGCCTTTTTTATCTACTAAAAACACGACTTTTCAGGCTTGGCCCCAGTTTCTTCAGATACTACAGCATTAAGAAAGTTTTATTTTAAACTTTGGCTCAAAATTATGAGAGAATTCCTGTGAAACACTTGTTTTTTAAGTCACAAATAGTTACTGTGACTGGTTAATATGGCATTGAAACCCTTTACCATATGCAATTTCAAAACTTCACCATATTGGGCGGGGGCTGCTATGTGCTGCTTGTTGGTTGTGAAGAGCCAGGCCACTGGTAGTCAGAGTGGCTCAATATTAACACTAAAGACGCTACCACTACTCGGGGGAAGCTGTGGTATAAGTACCTATTTTCATACTTTGTTATAAGAATAACTCGGGGGGCCTATTTATGTATTTTTTTGTTGCTGAGAGCTTGTTCAAGAGTTACTGGTAATTGAGGTAGTCAGAATGGTTTAAATTTGATACTACAGAAGTTACCATTATTCATGTAAGAGAGTAATTCAGTATTTGTTTGTTAAAATTAATGATCAAGTGCTATTATATTGTTTTGCATGAACTAAGCTATAATATATGTAACAATACTGTAGCTTTTTGTTACCTAACTAGGCAGGCTCCCTCAATATTTGTGCTGAAGCATACCACTAGTATATATGTTTGGATGTACATATGTCATGCATTTTTGTGTTTGCTTGGTGGTAGACCCTGTCCTCATACTCCACTAAATAGAATCCTTTGGTGTATCGATCTTTACCTGTATCATCAATTGTTTACCCATTTGAATTAGGTTGTGTCTGACATATCTGATTTTGTGCGGACGCAGTTATGTTTTACAAACTTGGGAGTTCATTTTCTATTCGAATTAGCGCCGGTGGTAAGTTATCTTTGCTAATGCACTGTTTGTCATAGTTATAGCCCCAATAGTATTGTTCTTACTTGAAAATCTATTGTCCAATAGTCAAAGTCACGAAGTAAGTCTTGTGTTGGTGTATCCGTGTGTGAAAGTGTAGAGTGCTATAGCTACTATTTAGCTAAAGAATAGCACAACTACCACATATGCATATTAGCTGCCTTTACACACAGCTTTATAGGAGGCTACTGCTGTAGTAACCATTTAGGGTAAGACTATAAACTGTTTGGTAATTCCTTATAGAAATGAATGTTTTATTTTTAGTATTATTTTTTTCAAGTCAAATAGTTGCTGTGTGTGGTTACTATGGCATTGAAACCATATGTCATTTAAAAACTCGGCCATTTTAAAGTAGCTAGAGTGCCTTTTGTCAGAAACACAGGTCATTTAGATGGAGCTATCACTACTATAGTCAATGGCTATATTGCTTGTGATTACAAAACTAGGTGAACCGGATGTAAGACAATCTGAATGAATGTAGCCTTATTGTAACTTTGTATACAGAACTTTTATCAGATTATACTTTGTGTGAATTACTTGTGCACTATGGCTCGCTCGCCATTTGTGCTGAAGCACATCATCACTAGTTATCGAGCGACCGAAGTGAGTAAGATACTGTTAGGGGAGGACAAGAAAAAGAGATAAAAAGAAATTTCTACGGAAATCCTTTCATTTGAAGACAGATACGGTAGCTGTCAGTTAGCATTAAGCTTCCCACAGGCTGGTTGTCTTTAGCCAAGAGATTCTCTTCCTTCAACACAGTGATGGCAACTTGCTGATTTTCAGAGATCATTCTGAGAGTTCTCTAACAGGGACACTGGTATTCTTCTTGATAATCTTCACCATTTCTCCCTCGTAGTCAACCCCAAATGAATGTGGAGCCACACTGATGCTCATTGTTCAGACAGTAGAATTTCTGTGTAAGTGTTGATGAAGTTCCTTTTTTTTCTCTTCCAATTTTATTTCAATTATAATTCCATTTCTGTGACCTCACTTTTATATGCTCACTGACTTCCTCTGAATACATACCAGAACATGAACTGCTCACTGAAATGGATCAACAAATGAGTCAAATCCATAATTGTCTAGAAGAATGTTAATTTTGTCAGTGTTTAAATCACAAGGTAGTTGTGATTTCAGAGTTTGCATTCATTTTAATAATGACCTATTTTTATTCCTTTGGGACTGAGTGAACAATGCATTGTTTGCGAGGTCTTCTCCAGTTTGAAGTATAACTAACATGGAGGAAGTTAACGTAGTATATCTCTATTGTTCTTGATTCAGTCAATATAACAATAGAAAACTGTCTTAGTTCTAACAGCCAATATGGTTAATTAAAACTTAACCCAATGTTTTGACTAGTTGCCCAACTCTTCAGGGGTGAATGAGGTTGAACTCTCGGTGGTGAAATAATAAACACAATATAAACCTCAAGAAGTTGAAAGGTCAGATTAAGTTTTAATTACACATTATATTGGCTGTTAGAACATTTGCTATTATTATAATTTTGTTCTAAATGTTAAAGCAAAAAAAAAAAAATTTTTACCCAAACATTTTGCTCTTTATATTTTTTGAGAACATGCTCCAAGACTTGGTCTATATTTAGCTATTAACAGAATGTAACACAATTTGAAGCCTTCCTACAATTGACTAATTTATTAATAAACAGTTTTTAAATTATTATAATTCTGAAAAGTCCAATCATATTTTTTTTTTTTTTTTTTTTTACCAAAAGCTTTTGCTCGTTAAGTTTTTGACAACATGCTACAAGATTCTGGTCTATTTATTAAAAATTGCAACACAATTTGAAAACCTCCTGCAAATGACTAATAATAAACAGTTTGCAAGTACACACACCTGTTAACACAAAAACTTGTATCATCATAATAATATAAAACAAGCTACACATTAAAGTAACTTCATTTCAAAGTGCGAGTCCTAATTCAGGATTCCTTGAAACTGCAGCAGAACGAAGCTCTACTTGAACAACTTGAGCAAAGGAGTTGTAAAATAGCCTGTATTTAAAAAAATAAGTAGATTGTAGCCATATAATAAAATAATAAATAATAATAAAAATAATAACAATGATGTGCTTGAGCACAAATGGCGAGCGAGCCTAAAGACTATACTATTTTTATATGAATGATTTTGACTTCTAACACTGAAGCTACTGAAAATAAGGTCCAGTTTTTAAATTTCGCATACACGGTAAAGGGATTTCAATGCCATAGTAACAACTCTCTGCAACTGCTTGAATTGAAGGAAAAAAACAACAACAAAACAATACACGTTATTTAAAAGTTTTCTTTGTGATATTCTTTAGCTAAGTAGTGGTTTGTAACACACAATGCTTTGACACAACTGGACATGCACCTACACAGACTTACCTTCGCAGTAGTATAGTGGACAATGTATTTTCAAGTAAATACTGTTGCGCACGGCTTATAACCATGACAAAGAGCGCATTGACTTACCACCGCCACTAACTCGAATAGAAATGGAAGTCCTGTAAGTTTTCACGTTTTAACTGCACCAGTAAAAGAATTCAAAAAGGTAAACAATTCAATTTCTAGGGTGATACGGGTACTGATCGATAAACAGAGGATTCTGTTTAGTGAAGTTTGGGACGGGGTCGACAACCGAACTAACACAAAAACGCGAGGGTCAAAGTACAAAATGCCTTACGTACGTCCATACATATATACAAATAAATAAATAAACAAACATCCCCGATTTTCGATTGTGTTACCCCTGTAAGTGTCTCGCTCGCTACGCTCGCTCGCCAATAATAATAAAATAACAATAGTAATAAAATGATAAAATGTTTTTTAAAATTCCTTTTAATACTTTACCTTAAAGTTTTCAGGGTAGTGGTTGACTTGATGCACTCTGCTAACCTGGCAGTGATATGTGTGTCTGAAGACTGCAAATTTATGTCATTGTTCACCAAACTGTAATTAGAAAATGCATTATTATGAAATAACATCTTTGTGAAAGTTAAGGCCATGACCTTATTGTCTCAAGAGACTCGGCTTGCTCCAATCCTGGAATCACTCTCATCAAACCTGAATTCCCGAGTCTGTTCTGGTAGAGCCTGTTAGTATGTATATATGTGTGTGTGTGTGTGTGCGTGCACAATAGTATCAATGGGTCAAAGTTTACTACAAGCAGTGCTAAATACAACTATTTAGTGTGAAATGTACGTGTGATCCTCCCACCCTCCATAACACATTATACCATTTTTTTTATTTACAAGAAAAGGCAATATTAATTTGAGGAGAGAGAAAAGAAATGCCGCAGTGGTATCTTGTAAGGTGGTCTATTGCAGTGTAACAAAGTGGAAGTGTATATTGTGTTTTAATAATCTTAAGAGTAAAGTCGTTCACTTGCTGCACTCCCAAATACGTGTAGGGCACTACAATAACTCAATGTTGCATGTGGGTAGTTGAGGGAAAAGAATACAAAAACATTGCTAGAAGTAAGACTTCAAGCTTAATTCTAAGCCTAAGGCAAGCTCCTGTGCAGCCTAAGGCAAGCTCCTGTGCAGCCTAAGGCAAGCTCCTGTGCAGCCTATAAGTTTACCCGATAGTTGTCATAAATATCATTCCACTAGAACGCCACGTATTTACATACTAATTATATTATTCATTTGATACAGGAGAATATCACGAGTCTGTTGGCTTAGTATTTATATGAGTGCTACAGGCACGAGTGTAAATATGGCCAAATCAGACGATCATACTCTCCTGTATCAAGTGCTAAAATTATGGCCAATCAGACGAGTGATAATCTCTCATATCAATACACAATAAATACGTACATATATTATATATATTATGTTTGTACCACGGTTTGTTCAAACGATCCAATCAGAATGCTCAATTAGCAGTGAATGTATTTCATATCCACCTCCTAGGAAGTAAATAAGTAAACTGTCCTATTAAAATTAGTTTTTTAAGCATTTCCTATAGCCTAGAGTCAAAGTACAAGTTGGTTGTACCCCTCTGTTCAGTTGGTACGGGATTTACACTATCATCAAGCCTTTAACCCCTTAGTTGTTTAACCCTTTCCACGCTGACTTTCTTCAACACTTTGGGTGCCTTTTAGAATTCGAATTTGATTTTTGAATTTCTACCGCAAAGCAACCGCAAAAATCCACACACAAACAGCCAGGCATATAAAGTAGGTAGCTATAGCCTTATAACAAGCAAAATAAGTTTCTAAAAGCCTGAAAATTAACCGGAACCAGTCCATCTTACAACAAATTTCGAGGAGACTCCGAGGAACTAGCCCAATCGATTGTTCCTGATGTCCAGTAGGAAAAACTTTATCCATATTCTTCCAAAATGCTGAGGGACTCTATACAGGCTTCATACTTTCTATTCTGAGTATTTGAAGTCCGTAGGCAACACTCGGCGTCCTGAAAATTCTTGGTCAAATTTTTTTTCTCGATCTCCGATTTCAGACAATTAAAAACAACAACTTAACTTGCCCGTACTCAATATTTTTTTTAAAAAGAAGTACAACGCCTACTTTATGTATAAAAAAGAAATGACGGCTTAATCTAAAATAGATTTTTTTTTTTATTCGGAGAATGCGGACCTATTCTCACCCGCATATATGCGGTTACGGTGTCAAAAGAGTTAAATCCCATACCTGACCTCCATGTCATGGTGTATATACGTTTGTACCACACAACATTCAAACTGTCCAATCAGATTGCTCAATTGGAGGTGAATATATTTCATACCCACCTCCTAGGAGGTAAATAAGTAAATCGTCCAATCAAAATGAGTTTTTATGCATTTCCTATAGCCTAGAGTCACAGTACAAGTCGGTTGCACCACTCCGTTCTGTCGGTACGGAATTTACATTATACTATCCTCAGGCCTTTGGCCCTCAGTTGTGTAAATCCCATACTGACCTCCTCGTCGTGGTGTAACCTATACATATTATATACACACACACACACACACACAACTAGTTATTAATGTCGAGTACATAATTTCTTCACCTTACAATACTCCCCCCCCCCCCCCCCCCCCCCCCCAACCCAGTTTGGTCTTAGCTTAATCTGGTTAGCTAATGATTACTTCTGTGTAAAGTCACTCTTTGAATAGAACTTACTTACAGATGTTTTTTAATTGCCAACTTTTTTAAAGTCACAAGGCCACTACCACGTCAAAGTTAAAATTTTACTTGCAGAATCACACTAACTTACTCTAGCAAAGTGAGAGAAGGCAGCTCCATCAAAATTTGAGCCAAGTTATCTCCTGCACCTTCATCAAGACCTGTTCCTCGCAGCCTAATGAACAATAGGACAAGAATCAAGGAAGCTAATATATAAAATATCAAAACACAACTGTACCCCAGAATCTCTAGCCGTTTACAAGTGATGAGTCCTGGGGTCATCTCACTCAACCCTTTATTAGTGAGGTTGTTGTAGCTGATGCTGCAACATATACACACACACACACACACACCTATAATTCACTTATCCTATCTCAGTGTTTTATACAAACTATAATTTTTTTTTATAGTTCACAAAAATTGTATGTGTGTGCATGTGTATGTCACATCTACACTAGTGTAATTAAATAATCCAGGGATAAACCATGAGAGTGAGGCAATGACAGTGAGTCCTGTAGTATAGCATAATCAGAAAAACTATCATGGATGCCTTTCTCTCACCCCCCTCTCTCACCCCAGTTATCTCTTCTTACTGGTAAAAAAAAAATAAATAAATAATAATAATAATAATTAGTGATGTGCTTGAGCACAAATGGCGAGCGAGCCTAAAACTACACTATTGTTAAATGATTGATTTTAACTTGTAACACTAAAACTACTAAAAAAGTAGAATTTTTTAAAAATACGTGTACACGGTAAAGGGGTTTCAATGCCATAGTAACCACTCACCACAACTGTTTGAATAAAACAACAACAAAAACAAATCACGTTATTCAAACGTTTTTAGTTAAGTAGTAGCTCCAACACACAATACTTTCACACAACTGGACATACCTACACAAGACTTAGCTACCTTCGTGGTTGTAAATACTGCTGCGTAGGGCTTATAACTATGACAAATAGCGCATTAACTTACCACCGCCACTAATTTGAATAGAAATGAAACTCCGGTAAGAGTATAAGTTTTTCACCCCAAAAGAATTCAAAACGGTAAACAATTCAATTTCTAGGATGATACGGGTAATGATCGAGGATTAAGTTTAGTGAAGTTTGGGACGGGGTCGACCACCGAACTAACACAAAAACCCCAGGGTCAAAGTACAAAAATGACATACATACGTCCAAACATATATATAAACAAACATCCCCGATTTTCAATTGTGTTACCCCTGTAAGTGTCTCACTCGCCAACAATAACAAAAGAAGGGGGACAAAATTAAAGTATTAAAGAAGGAGGGAGGGAAAGGGCATGTTACATATTAATTTTATTAGAACATAACTGATGTAGTTTTTGTATCATGACAGAGGAACTTTAGACTTCTTAGGTCCATCAGAGAAGGGGCACTATTACTTAGTGTCCATCTGATTGCATATTGTAAGAGAAGTTCTTACGTTCAACTAGTTAGGCGCTGCGCTCCCTCAGGCACTAAGTAGAACCCTCACTGAGCTCAGGATGCTACAGTCTGAGTAGTTCCCTGTGTGAGTGTGTGCGTGCGTGTGTGTGTGAAGGCTGCATAGACTATGCATTAATTTGTCTTTCTATGATCGTACATAGATCACGCACCTATCTGAAATACTGGGACGACCACTACATGACACGACAACATTGACTTTACCAAATGCTCCAGTTGCATCTTAGTAGATTACTGTGTTCATTTATTTTGAGTTGGAACTTCATGTAGGGGGCAAGTTAATAACATGTAATGTTAGTGAAGAAAATATAGATCAATGTGAAGTTTTAATAGCTCATTTGGTTTAACTACGTGAGTTTGTTCAGATATTGTATAGCATCTCAAATCTTCATTTTTACAGAAAAAATGCTCAAGTTTCTTCACCACTATCTAAAATATTAAATCCACAAATTAAGTTACAATTTTTGACTATACAGAATTTTCTGAAATACCCAACTAGCTAGTAATATTATATTTCCTTAAAATGCAAAGTTCAAAAAAATTATATATGTATATTTTTCTTTCTGGCAGTATCACCACACCCTTAATTACAGGTGATGTGCCTGGATGCTACAGCTATCTGACCCACAGATTATATACAATTAGTAAGTGACAAATACGACATAATCCCAGCACATGATGGAATCAACCCCTGACAATTAGTGTGCAAGTGATAGGGAGTCAACCCCTGACAATTAGTGTGCAAGTGATAGGGAGTCAACCCCTGACAATTAGTGTGCAGATAGGCAGTGAACCACTGATAATAAAGTGTGAAACCTACTAGAATTGCCTCAGCTCTGGAAGCTGTCTGAGCATGATACACAGCAGAACACCGGTCGATGCATCAAGATGGTTCCTGGACAATCTATACACCAAAAGAAAATGAAAATATTTCAACTGATACCTCATTTCTCGAACTATACAAACATTATGTAGATTTATTAGATATACATTTGAATTTACCAAAGTAATTGGCAAGCGAGTGAAGCGAGCAAGACAATTGGGCAACTGAAAATCAGGTATACGTTATATATTCATATATATATATGCAGGTTTAGCACATGTGTCCTTAACGTGCGTGCTCCTTTTTTCTCTCAAATATGCAGCTTTTGTTGCTGGCCTCCAGTTTCTTCCTGTTACCACAGAAGTAAGCAGGTCTTACTTTAGGATTAGGCTCCAAACTGTGTGACAATTCCTTAGAAATACTTGTTGTTGTTGTTGTTTTTTCAAGTCACTACCTGCGGCTGTAACCATGGTATTAATAACCCTTTACCAGACTCACATTTTATTCTTAGTAGCAGAGTGCTATATGTTGGGAGCTACTGGTCATTTGGACAGTTGGAATGGCCGCTTATATCAATACTACAGAAGCTACTGGTCATTTGGACAGTTGGAATGGCCGCTTATATCAATACTACAGAAGCTACTGGTCATTTGGACAGTTGGAATGGCCGCTTATATCAATACTACAGAAGCTACTGTTCATTTGGACAGTTGGAATGGCCGCTTATATCAATACTACAGAAGCTACTGGTCATTTGGACAGTTGGAATGGCCGCTTATATCAATACTACAGAAGCTACTGTTCATTTGGACAGTTGGAATGGCCGCTTATATCAATACTACAGAAGCTACTGGTCATTTGGACAGTTGGAATGGCCGCTTATATCAATACTACAGAAGCTACTGGTCATTTGGACAGTTGGAATGGCCGCTTATATCAATACTACAGAAGCTACTGTTCATTTGGACAGTTGGAATGGCCGCTTATATCAATACTACAGAAGCTTAATGGGTCATTTGGACAGTTGGAATGGCCGGCTTCTATCAATACTACAGAGCCTACCCCTGGTCATGTGGCACTGTTGGAATGGCGCTTATATCAATACTACAGAAGGCTATGGTCATTTGGACAGTTGAATGGCCGCTTGATCCATACTACCAGAAGCTATGGGTCATTGGGAAGTTGGAATGGCCGCTATATCAATACTACAGAAGCTACTGGTCATTTGGACAGTTGGAATGGCCGCTTATATCAATACTACAGAAGCTACTGTTCATTTGGACAGTTGGAATGGCCGCTTATATCAATACTACAGAAGCTACTGGTCATTTGGACAGTTGGAATGGCCGCTTATATCAATACTACAGAAGCTACTGGTCATTTGGACAGTTGGAATGGCCGCTTATATCAATACTACAGAAGCTACTGTTCATTTGGACAGTTGGAATGGCCGCTTATATCAATACTACAGAAGCTACTGTTCATTTGGACAGTTGGAATGGCCGCTTATATCAATACTACAGAAGCTACTGGTCATTTGGACAGTTGGAATGGCCGCTTATATCAATACTACAGAAGCTACTGTTCATTTGGACAGTTGGAATGGCCGCTTATATCAATACTACAGAAGCTACTGTTCATTTGGACAGTTGGAATGGCCGCTTATATTAATACTACAGAAGCTACTGGTCATTTGGACAGTTGGAATGGTCTGGCTTATATCAATACTACAGAAGCTACTGTTCATTGAGGTACAAAAAGAAATAATTTTGTATTTGATAGCAAATATCAATAATCAGCAGCTGTATACTCATAGTTCACTAGAAACGGAGCCTGCTAAATTTGTAGTACTGCACATTGAGGTAGAGAGTAGTGTAGTTGCTAGCGAAATATAGGAATTTGTAATTTAAGATTGATCAACTACTGAACTTACTAGTGCAGGATTATAGTAAAATTCAACCTCTATCAGATTTATAGTTGACATCGGCTTTTATGTTCAGTATGACATACAAACTTGGGTAATGCATAGGTTCATACAGTTCATACTTGGGTAATACACAGGTTCATACAGTTCATACTTGGGTAATGCATAGGTTCATACAGTTCATACTTGGGTAATACACAGGTTCATACAGTTCATACTTGGGTAATGCGTAGGTTCATACAGTTCATACTTGGGTAATACATAGGTTCATACAGTTCATACTTGGGTAATACACAGGTTCATACAGTTCATACTTGGGTAATGCGTAGGTTCATACAGTTCATACTTGGGTAATGCGTAGGTTCATACAGTTCATACTTGGGTAATGCGTAGGTTCATACAGTTCATACTTGGGTAATACATAGGTTCATACAGTTCATACTTGGGTAATGCATAGGTTCATACAGTTCATACTTGGGTAATGCATAGGTTCATACAGTTCATACTTGGGTAATGCATAGGTTCATACAGTTCATACTTGGGTAATGCATAGGTTCATACAGTTCATACTTGGGTAATGCATAGGTTCATACATGTTCATACTTGGGTAATACATAGGTTCATACAGTTCATACTTGGGTAATACATAGGTTCATACAGTTCATACTTGGGTAATACACAGGTTCATACAGTTCATACTTGGGTAATACATAGGTTCATACAGTTCATACTTGGGTAATACACAGGTTCATACAGCTCATACTTGGGTAATGCATAGGTTCATACAGTTCATACTTGGGTAATACATAGGTTCATACAGTTCATACTTGGGTAATACACAGGTTCATACAGTTCATACTTGGGTAATGCATAGGTTCATACAGTTCATACTTGGGTAATACATAGGTTCATACAGTTCATACTTGGGTAATGCATAGGTTCATACAGTTCATACTTGGGTAATGCGTAGGTTCATACAGTTCATACTTGGGTAATACGTAGGTTCATACAGTTCATACTTGGGTAATACACAGGTTCATACAGTTCATACTTGGGTAATGCGTAGGTTCATACAGTTCATACTTGGGTAATACATAGGTTCATACAGTTCATACTTGGGTAATACATAGGTTCATACAGTTCATACTTGGGTAATACACAGGTTCATACAGTTCATACTTGGGTAATGCGTAGGTTCATACAGTTCATACTTGGGTAATGCATAGGTTCATACAGTTCATACTTGGGTAATGCATAGGTTCATACAGTTCATACTTGGGTAATACATAGGTTCATACAGTTCATACTTGGGTAATGCACAGGTTCATACAGTTCATACTTGGGTAATGCGTAGGTTCATACAGTTCATACTTGGGTAATACGTAGGTTCATACAGTTCATACTTGGGTAATACATAGGTTCATACAGTTCATACTTGGGTAATGCATAGGTTCATACAGTTCATACTTGGGTAATGCATAGGTTCATACAGTTCATACTTGGGTAATGCATAGGTTCATACAGTTCATACTTGGGTAATGCATAGGTTCATACAGTTCATACTTGGGTAATACATAGGTTCATACAGTTCATACTTGGGTAATGCGTAGGTTCATACAGTTCATACTTGGGTAATGCGTAGGTTCATACAGTTCATACTTGGGTAATGCGTAGGTTCATACAGTTAATACTTGGGTAATGCGTAGGTTCATACAGTTCATACTTGGGTAATGCGTAGGTTCATACAGTTCATACTTGGGTAATGCGTAGGTTCATACAGTTCATACTTGGGTAATGCGTAGGTTCATACAGTTCATACTTGGGTAATGCGTCCGGTTCATAAGTTATACTTGGGTAATGCGTAGGTTCATACAGTTCATACTTGGGTAATGCGTAGGTTCATACAGTTCATACTTGGGTAATGCGTAGGTTCATACAGTTCATACTTGGGTAATGCGTAGGTTCATACAGTTCATACTTGGGTAATACGTAGGTTCATACAGTTCAAACTTGGGTAATACATAGGTTCATACAGTTCATACTTGGGTAATACGTAGGTTCATACAGTTCATACTTGGGTAATGCGTAGGTTCGTACAGTTCATACTTGGGTAATACATAGGTTCATACAGTTGGTTTGTTGGGTTTTCCCTTCATATCACATATCCTTTACAGGACTGGAATGGTTTTAACTGCTTTAACTTCTTTATGTGTCCATATCACTTCCATTGGTTTTATGGCAGGGGCTAATTGTAGTGCTTCTTCATAACTAACTTGATACTGTGTGTGTACGTGTGTGTGTGTGTGTGTTAGTGTGTACATGTGTGTGTGTGTGTGTTAGTGTGTACATGTGTGTGTGTGTGTGTACATTATTTCTACCAGTCAACAAACACACGGTGCAATGCTATGAATCTGGTAAGGCAAACTACGCTAGTGAATCTCGCATACATATTCATTTTTTCAGCGTTATCTTGACTTAATGCTAATTCAATTGATCACATGAACACAACAAACTATTCAGTAGATATGATGGGGTATAAAACTGAAGAAAGTTAGAGATAACTTACATTAAGATCTGAAGTTTTCTCAAGGTGGCTATTGTAGTAGACAAATGTCCGAATCCATAGACAGTGAGCCTGTTGCCATAGAGTCTAGAACAACATAAACACAAGTCAGCATTGATCACATTCAAGCTCATACAAATCTACAATTCATTTATTACGGTGTATTCAGTGTAGCACTTGCCTTAGTTCTGTCAAGTTAGGGAGCCTTCTGACGAGCTGGATGAGATAGGAGTGTCCCTCATATCCTATTGGCTGGTCATCAACTCTGGCACGTAATCTGGTAGGTTAAAATGAATTCGAAAAGCAATAAAATTAACAACAAACAACAAACCCCTTAATAATAGCAAATTTTCTCGTTCTAATAGCCAGAGAAAATTTGCTTATTAAGTTTTAATTAACATAATATTGGCTGTTAGAACGAGGAAATTTGCTATTATTATAATTAGTTCAGCCGAGAATGACTGAATCAACAACCCCTTCCTACTTACCTTAAAGTATGGATGCCCGGGAAAACCAAAGAGTCCTGTTTCTCTTTGAATAGCTGCACAAGAGTTTCAATGCCTGTCGGTCCGAAGTGGCAGTAGCTGAAATCCAGTTCTCTTGGATCTCCCGGAGCATTCACCAGCACCGAGCTGATGGACATGCAGTCGGACGGATGCAGCTTTATATCTTTGACGTTCACCACACCTCCCAGCTTGGTCAGCAGATTAGTGCAGAGCAATGGAGTCTGAGATTCATGTGCACAGTGGATCATGCTTAGAGAGGCTAGACCGGAGCTCAGATTAGCCTCTGCAATCGTATTGAAAGCAGACTGTAAGACAGACGCGTCCTTTTTGCCTTCTTCTTTGTTGCTTTCCTCCTTTTTGGTGGCATGGAGTCCACAAAAGAACTTCCAAGTGACCCACATGTATTCTTTGTGTGCGTGTTCCTTCACCAACTCTAACTGGTCACTATCGGTGGCGTAATAGACCAAGTAGACGGCAGCCAGAAACTCCTGGTGCGTGAGATGGATGAAACTGTACGCGGCAGTGGGAGTAGCTCGCACTCTGGACGCTGTGTTCACCACGAGCAAGCCCAGAGAAGTGGACTCCCTCAGGTCACTGGAATTCACCACTTTCTTCACCTCCTTGGTGGAATAGACCTGCTTTTGCTCGACGGTGGCATTGAAAGCCAGCTTGCAGATTTTGGTGAAGATGTTTCTCTCCTTTTCGTCGAGGTCGTCAAACTGGTCTATCTCATATTCGTACATGAGGTCCTCAGGGTTTTCCATTCTCTTTGCGACATCCCTGTAGATGGTTTGGATGGTGAAAGCATAGTAGAGGCCTGTCTCACTCTTGGGGAGGAACTGTCCCTCGCCCGAGTCATGCTCGTGCAAGAATATCACCATGGCCAAGTGGAGCGGGAGGTAGCACATCTTGTCGATGTTGGGCGAGTCCTTCAGATAGTTCTTGAGCCTCTGTGCTTTTGTAGCATCAGACTTAAACTGCTTGTCGATGAATAAGTTTTTGCTCGCCTCCGTAAAGCCGATAATTTCGATGTGCCTGTTCAGATTGAAGTTTGACTTCACCTGGTTGGAAGTTGCAGGACGGGAGGTCATGTAAACGGTGGCATTTCGCAAGTCCCTCCCACTAATCACATTCATCACAAAGCTGTTTCTTTCTGAAAATAGTTTTGTGCTGTATTCGTCCAAGCCATCAAATGCAAGGCAGACACCTTTCCCATCTGTTTCCCTGATAATGTTTTCCACTGCTCTTGTGGTAATGTCATCAAAATACTCACCTAGGATATCCTTTAGGCTAAGCTTCTTTACGTCGCGGAAGTGACGCAAGATGACAAGTATGAAAATCTTGAAATCTTGAAGGATCTTTCCGTCAGCCCAATCCTTTGTCACTTTCATGATCAGCGTGGATTTCCCGCTACCCGGACGCCCGTCAATCAGAATAATCTCTCGCCGTCTGGAGTTAACAAATACTTGCTCAAACTTGACGGCCTCCTTTTGAACAAAGATGTCATCAACGGAACCTCGGATGGTTTCTCTCATGAACGAGTTGGGGTCGTTGATGAGCGGCCGATTGTTGGATGTGATCAGAGCCAGGTCCACGTAGATGTGCTCCTTCACGGGCGGCCATTGGTCGTCAGGTAAAAGGGGCATCGTCTGGTATATGCTCTGCAAATTCTCAGTAATGTCTGAACAAATGTATACAAAAATGATCACCAGGAAAACAGACGCACACGCAAATATAAGTAAGCAACAGCTACGACTACTAAATCTGGAGGGAAGATTAAATTTAAAAAAAAATTCTCATAGGTATTTAGTAGTATAGAAATGCCTGCTATTAGATGTATTTATGTTTGCTCTAATGAAATTAATCTGGAAATTATTTTGAAGAAAAAAAAAAACATAACAGAAAAAAAAGTTCAAAATGATCAAGGAATACTGACTTACATAGTATTGTGTGGATTATGATAAAGTGAAGTTCATGGAATAAAATGATGTAATGAAAAAGTTGCTGCGTGCAATGAATGAATGAATGAATGAGTGCCTAGTTGGTCAAGTCACACCGGGTTACAGAAATGGTTGTGGGGCGTAGAATGTGAATGAGCTGCAATCAAAAATGGCGCCTGTGTTGGTACTAACCATTCATGCCTGGCATAACTTCCACCATGTTCTGCTTTGAATCTACAGAATAAACAGACCAGCATAAAGTACATGATGCTTAGGTCTTACTTGTGACATAGAACTAAGTGGGGAGTGGGGAGACATCTGGATAGTAGTGAATATTTAACTGGTGCAGGGCCGTATTATTTCTACTATAGTAACAAAATTAGTTTATACTGGTAACTGTTAATAGAAGTAATGGAGAGAAAAAAAATATATATATAATAAAATGACTTGTCACCTAGCTTTAAGTTGTTTTAATTAAATTCCTGAACCCAATACACTATACTACACCCGCCACTATAGAATAAACTATAATAACAGAAAGTGCCTCAGTGCTTCACTAGTGACCCTAGCTAGTGCATCAAATTGTTATATTCAGCTTACCATTTTCCAACTTCACAGGATATTCTAGATCTTCTTCACTACATTGCTTTATAACTGACCCTCCTACATAACAAAATTAAAAAAAACTGATAACATACAATATCAGACCAAAGTAAACTTCTAATTTATTTTCACAGCATGAGGGAGTGAAAACAAAGCCTCAGAGTGAAATATTTAGCCATATCACCCGGTAGAGTGTAATAAGTGGTTTATTCCACATTAAATACCTTCACTGCATGCCGTAGTTAGTACTAGGACTGGTAACTCACACCCTAAAGTTGGTTGTAGGGGGGCTGCCCACACCCCCAGCTGATATTTAGTAGCTGCTCTAACCCAGTGGAGTAGGCTATATTATACCAGGGAAGGTAGCTGTAGGTTTTTACAGGTTTTTGATGGGATATATATTTATTTCACCCTTTATACCTTCACAATGTACCTTTAGGTACAGGACTCAAAATTTGGGGCTACAAGCTCATTACCAGAGCTTGGCCTGTTGCTATAACTATAAAGTAATGAGCTTGCAGCCCCAAATTTTGAGTCATGTACCTAAAGGTATCATTGTGAAGATATATAGGGTGGAATAAATATATTTATTGCAGCTTTGATATTTTTTCTTGAATATTTCCACATCACGCCACGAGCGTTCTGTATTCTCCCATATTGTACGCTTGTTATTGAACGCTCGCGTAGCGAGTAAAATCAATGAAAATTGTATTGTAACCGGTTGAGAAAAATTTCAAAGAAGCAATAAATCACTTATCACACTCGTCGTACAATATGGGAATGATATTTTGCCTCCACTGCCACTCCGCCCCCCCCCCCCTCCCAATTGGTTTTTACAGCTACCTTACCGCTAGCCTGCCTAACCAACCCTGGTTAGAGCAGCTGCTAAATAATAGGTGGGGTGGGGGGAAAGAGAACCCCTGCATACAACACAGTCAACTTCACACCTGTGTGAGTGGTCCTATCTAGTACAAACTACTGTAGTGAAGCTATCTAGGATAGAATAAACCACTTATATCACTGGGCAGAGTGATATGGCTAGATATTTCACTCTAAAGCTTTGTATTCACTTACCTCTGGCTCATGAAAATAAATTAGCCTGCTCTGAAATATTTCACCATTATCACACTCTGAAAGTATTGTTTATATATGTGACCGGATTTGGGAAAATCCGCCTAAACGCGGCAAACAATTTTTTTCAGTATCACGGGGTAAAGCCTTATGGGTCAATTTTTTTCGAAAAATTTTTTATGGCAGAAATGGATAGACAACAGTTAGCTCTAGCTTATGACGCAGTTGTAAGCTCTGGCATGCTCTAGAACTCACACTAGGAGGCTAGAAACGCTAGCCGGTTGGACTCGTGTACGGAGAGTTGCTAAGAAATTATTGGCGGGCTTTTCACTAACAGCCGGGAATAAACTGTAGCTAACTAATTCACTTGCTATTCTACATAATTCACGTACTCACGCAATTCTCGTCATCATAGTTTCTTAAGGAGCCCTGCATTAAGCCTTTTAGACTTCTTTGAATCCCCTGTAACCGATTTATTCCATAGTGTCCCGGAGACACGCAGTAATAGTATACGGACACAAGGCACGCCCCCTGACCTTAGCAACGCCTTTACCGGGCGTTTTTTCGAAATCAGCAATAATAACTTTAGCAAAAATACTGAAGTGTTGTAGTGCGCAGGGCGAAGACGGCTTGTGCTACAGCTTCCAAATTAGGAGGAAGGCATCCCAAGGCCCCGTGCAGCCTACTCGTAGAATAAATTAGAAAACTTTAGATGCCGCGTTTAGCCGGGTTTTCACAAATCCGGTCACATATAATCATTACAATTCTCCTATCATTCTCTTCCCTATTTCACAGCATCACCCACTAACTCTCTGTTTTACTTATGGGTCATTCCTGCTTTCATAATGTATTTAAGTGCTACTTGCAAGATGTATTTTAATAATTATGAACAGCAAAGTGAAGTATGTACATCAGAGCTACTAAATCTAGCATAACTGGCTTAAGCTAAGACAAAAATAAGCTTATTTAAGAAATGGGAGATCATGTACAACCACACCTTCATTTCAATTAGAACCATGCCTCCATTAATTAGATTAAACCTATGCCTCTATTGACCATAAAACTGACACATCCAAAGCCACAACTATCATTGTATGTGCCAATGCCATGCCATAATATATTTTCCCCATTCACTCCACCACGCACCATCACTATCACCCCCTTCCATCATTAGCTTCTCCCTTCTCACACACCATCATTATCATTCCCTTCTCTCCATACACACACACACACACCATTACTATCTTCTCCCTTCTCTCCACACAACCCACTATAACTATTGCTTTCCCCTACTCTTAACACACACACACACACACACACACAAACACAGAGTTACTCTCCAAGCTTCCACCACAGCTCAATCAAATACAGATTCTTCTTCTCACAGCTGTCCTATGTCTACAATCACTACCACTGGGGAGATTTCTATCTACTCCTAAGAGAACAAAAATTTTCAAGATAGCCCTTCCAGTGGACAATTGCCAATTAGAATCATATAAACAGAGACGTTTACCAAGACATTAGTTAAAAAAATTATCTGAAAAAAAAAGGAAAAAAACAAACACACAACTGTCTACTCTGCTGTCTATGGATGCTCCAGTAGTGATCTTGTCACATGATATCCGATCAATCTTTACAGTAGGTGGACACAAAAACAGCAAACCAATGTCATAGGTAAACATTTGAGACTCGGAATTAACTTCTAACTTTGTCTTGCTGTGTGGGGTTCAGGAAAGCAGTTGGACTCACATTGATAACCGTCCAAGCTATGACGAGGAGATGGACAATCTAGTATAATAATTTCTTTCTTAATGTAAACATGCTCATAGGAGTATGATTGATAGACATTATCCTAGCTAATAGTAATGTTAGTACAGTATAAGTTAACTAACCTATTTGTGAAGTGACTCTGTATCTGCCGTCATCACATGTATAGCCTACACACACAACAACAACAACAATTTCTATACTTAGATCTCATCTTTTAATCAGTATAATGAGATTCATTCTATACTTTGAACCTTGTGGTGGCCTGAATATATTTTTATGTACACTTGTAAATTTTTTTTTTTTTAAATATGTACTTGTTTATGATTAAAAGACTGATATGTTTATCTGTTATATGCTTATGGGTAATCTCAAAATAAAAAAGGATAATTAGGAACTTACTGAAGTGAAGTGGTTCTGGCTTGTCCACCATTCGAGCTGCTTTATTCAGTTGTTTCTTCTTCAGCAACTCCTTCAACGGCTCCATACGAAGTGGTCCAATCACTGTCAAGTCCTCCAACTTCACAAACAGCTTCAGAAGGAAAGGCACCATGTCATTGGGATCTTTCAATCTACTCTCCTCAGGCAAGTAGTTTTTCTTGTCCAGCAACCTCTTGGCCGTCATGACATGCTGTATGAATGTTTTGCACGTGCTTGTATTAGAAGCAATTTCCAATGCCACTTCAACCAGACGAATCTTGTACAAGACTTCTTTGTCATCAACTCTGAAATGATTGTTCCGGAGGTAGCGGCAAAGAGCGCCAGGATTCCTGCTCTTGCTGACCAGGAGTGCCACTACAATGTACCACAGGACTCGCTGCAAGTCATTATCCTCTCTGCCTGTGCACGTATCAAAAAGTTCACTCAAGGATTGCTCAGGAAGGTTTTTCCATACGGGATTCAGAATATAACGAATGATGCAAAGTTCATAGCCATCAGGAGACACATTAGCACCGAGCTCCTCCAATTTTTCTCTGGAGTCGGTCAATGGATCATCAGACACCTGCCAAATAGAATCGGTCGTTAGTGAACAATTCTAATACACTATATTTACTTATACATTTGCCCAATCTACTTTATTGTCTTTCAATATCATTCACTCTGACTTGAATATGAAGTCCAGCAGATAACGGTTAAATTTTAGTCTTTCCTTGCAAATTTACACATAAAAGAAGTGTCTCTTGCCAGAGGAGCCTATTATTAACTAGTTTTAGTGTACATGAACAGCTTCATGATGGAAATGGCAGTTGCTTACCTATCTTTCATCTGGGAACACATCAGTGTTGTCAAGTTTAGGATAGAGACAGATAATATTGA
>WLWD01002082.1_pt1 | contig 37948 bp, 34 predicted proteins | sample 6712731 | NCBI WGS metagenome assembly WLWD01 (sample SAMN12718690, study PRJNA576275) | sponge metagenome | isolation source: marine sponge | host: Mycale hentscheli | place: New Zealand: South Island, Marlborough, Capsize Point | collected 2014-11-01 | reverse complement strand
GTATAAATAAGTGAGTACTAGTGATTTATAACAACTAAAGACGTGACCTAAAGCTATACGCAAGCATCGCTGCTCACGGGAAAGAGAAGGGGGGCACCCACGGTTATTTTTTAGCGCGGGTAGGTAGGCGCTGCTTACTTGCATTGTTCCAAGAAACTACCTACACCAGAAAGAAACTCACTCAACGCCATGATACCGGAACCTTGGAATATAGACCGACTCTATCCTTGCCTTGCAAGAAACCGTTGCAGACGGTTCAGCGTAGGTGTGGCTCCTACTTGCGCACGCGCAGGTCTATAAACTTTCCCTGCCGCGCCCCCACTTGCATGGCCTTATTGAGCTTGATTACTCAGAAAATATGTCCTAGTGTGTGTGTGTGGCTTTTTATTGCTTGTTGTCATGTTAGTTGTAAGGATAAGATGTCAGCCACCAGATATTTAATGACCTAGCCATAGATTTCAATAGTTTGCTAAATATTTTGTAACAATAGTGCAACAGTGTGAAATGAGTTATAATTGCCACAACAAAGGCATACAAGTTCTTTGAATGGCATCACTATTAACTAAATTGTGATGCCATTGTGATGGATCTATAAATTTATGAAATTTATAGATCTAATCATTAATTGCAAATGAACTTTATATAACTTGCATACTGACCACCGAACTACCACCTCAACAAGTTATTTCCTATTCAACCTTTCACAATAAATAATGTTAGATAATGGGGAGAATTTCTGCACATATATGCACACATAAGCAATAGATGTTCTCGTAATAATTGTTACTGTTGTTATTGTTGTTTTGTGGTGGATATTCACGGTAGCTGTAGCATCACTGAACAATTGCAGTTGCTTCCTTCAAGAGATCTCTAGCTGTAATGGCGTCTACCCTCTTCTTCATAGCCAAGTAATTCCCTTTGAGTTGGAGCCCATGCTATGGTAAATCAATATAGATGCACCATTAAATACACTTATCTGAGCAGACATATATGAATATTACTTTGAGGAGTCTTATGGTATGGATCCATTGAGACAATGACTTAGAGTCCGGAGCACAGAATGTCTTCATGTCCTCTTGACCCCAGCTATTTGGAGACTGTGGCAGATATTAAAAAGAAAAGAAAAGTATTGTTATTGGCTAAGTGAACTAAACATGATTTACCTTCATAATGAAACAGAATGCAGTCGGCTGGTTCATTTTACCACTGTCTTTGAAAGGTATGTAGAGGTTGTGGTCCAAACTGCTAGACAGACTCTTGCCAGCATCCTGAGAAAATATATAAAAAACAACAACAACAACTCAAATTAATGTGCCAACTTGATGAGAATTTCCAGCCTCTACTTCCATTACCCAGTGGCTGGTTATTGACTGATTGTGATCATATGGCACTACTGGGGAGAAAGAATCACTGACTAAACGAATTTTGTAACTTAATATGTCTGATTAAAAGATAAAAAAAAAAAAAATAATTATTGTTAAAAATGTGGCATCAGTTCTTAAAAGTATGGCATCTTACCAGTGGTATTTATATTTAGCTACTAGCTAGAAGTTAGTACCTCTTTGTCACAAGTCATTCCGGTCTTCAGCATGACGTAGCGTTCCTCCACCCACTTGGGCTTGGATGTGCCTCTCTTGTACCACCGGTACAGGGTCATGCCAATGTCTGGAGGCACACCTCTTTTAGTCCAGCCCGTGATACTGTCTTTGGGTATCTAAAACATTCAGAATACAGATTCAAGTGTAATTGATTTGATATAGTTATCAAATAGCTAAATATAAAAATAGTCGTATGGAATCAAATTCAGTGGAACTCAGTGGAAATGTCTATATACATGTACATTATACATACATACATACATACATACACACATATACATACATACATACATACATACATATATATTTGTATGATGGTCACACAATGTCAGATATATTCAAAAGTAAAATCTATCCATCCAATTGTATTGTGAACCTAGCACCAAGGTTGTTTACCAGTAAGTGGTACTCCCACCAGCAATATTATGATAATTAAAGAGCACCTAGCCTTTGTAGAGTGGTATAGCTACTTCCACAGAGCTGTGACTAACCGGTGAAGTCTTATTCCAGAGTTGGTTCTTTGTTGGAAATATCTTCAGTGACAATGTTGGCTGCAGTTCTTTCTTCTTGGGCCACAAAGACATGACATTCTTGACAACTTCGTGATCCTCCAAAGCTCTCTCTAAAGACCAACAGGAAGAGTTTGTCAATAACACTCAAAAACTCCCATTATATAATAAATTGACGTACGTATTGCAAGTGCTTCAAATGTCTCAAAAATGGCGTAATATTCTCTGACTTTACAAGGACCAGCTTCAGCTGCTTTGAATATCACTGTGAGAATATTGGCAGACTCCTTGACACGGATTTGAACAGTCTTGTCAAGTTCCGGGATGAAAATAGAGAGACCAACCTACAAGCATAAATATATCAAATATTTAAGTGAAGCTGAAGCTGGAGGAGCTGAGAGTTGAGTAAATTATTACTCGACCATGTGATTCAAAACTCACCATTGGTGTTGCTGAAGTAGACCTCTTCTTCTAACAAAAAATATATACACATTTCTTTATAATAATTTATATATGACTGATTTAATTGTCTTACTTTTCCTGGAGACAGTGGGGCAATTGTATCTGCAATGAGTGGAATGGTTTCACACATATTATAAAACTTCTTAAATTATGTATGCTTGTGTATAGCTACTTCACCTTTAGCTTTGGTTTTTCCTTCAATAGCTGACTGATCTTTAGTCTTTGTTGCTTCAAGTGACGTTTCTTTTGTTTTGGATATCACAATTTCTGGAGTAGGAGGGACATCAGAACTGGGGGCAGCAACTTCTGCCTCCTTAGTGATGATTTCTTTTTTTTCTTCAGAAATAACCTCCACATTTTTCTGAACTTGGGGTTCAGCGCTGGCTACAGGAGAGGTTTCTGGCAATTGCAGACTGCTGGTCATATCTTTGAACATCTCTTCACTTTCACTGGCAACTACAAGATTACAAGAACAATATTCTGAAGGGAGCCAGTTGTCTTGGATACCTTAGTATTGCCAAACTAACGGTATCCTAGACTACTACCTCATTGTAACAGAACCTACTAAAACTATCAGAACCAGATAACATTGCTTTGCCCTCATGAAATACAGTCTTGTTGTAAGGCATAGACATGATTAGCCTAGTTATTACATTACAGCATCAATCCTAATGTCACTTTTAACAAGACTGTCTAAACACAAACAGCTACTTTGACTTATTCATCTACATCCAGTATACTCTAAGCCTCCATTGTTGAGAACCACTTACTTTGCTCAAGGAATTTGGCCTTGTCTAGATCATTGGTGGATTCCATTCTGTTCAACTCTGCAGCAATGCCTGCTTCGATAGCAGGAAGTACTTGAGTGACATCTTTGGGCTTCTCAGGCATAGTATTGGCTGATGATACTTTGATGGAGGTGGATGACTTTGCCTCGTCAGAGACAACGCCATCTTCTTGGTCAGTGTTATCCGTGACTCCATCTGTTTCATTCATATCATCTAGTGCTGGAGCTATGGCATCCTGATAAATAAAAACACCAGTTTTAGTAAATAAAATAATAATAATAATAATAATAATAATAATATTTATTATTATTGTTTTTGTTGTTGTTATTGTTATTATTATTATTATTTCTTGTTACAGTATTAATATTGTTATTACACATTATTAATGTAGTTGTTGCTGGTATTATTATTACTAGCATCATTGTTGTCATTTATTATTATAATTGTTTGACATATTTTTCTTTGTTTTGACCTACCTTGATAGTTAACCATTTACTAAATATATCTCCTTCACTTTCTTCGTGTACTACAGTGATGGCAAAGTCATTCTCTGTCTTGAATCCACAGAACTGCTGTATATAACTCTTTACAATAACACTGGGCACAAACTGCTTCTTGTCACAGTTTTTACCCATTCTTATCAAAACCTAGAAAAAGAAAAGATAAAAAAAGATATTTCTATATATTCCATGATGTTATATACTATTGTTTTATCACCAACATCAATATAAGTTGTGGTATAGTACCACAACTACATAGTAACCGCTTACCTGATTCATGTGAACCAGTAAGTAGCAGGCCTTAGAGTCCAAGTCTTCCTTTTTGATGAGATCGATTCTTTTAAAGGTTATCTTGTTGAGTGCATTGGTAGCGGAGTACAAGCTGGCTGGTAAATAATCTATTTTTGAACTGGAACTGAATCTCAGGTACGTTTTGGTTCCACCGAGATTCTGCCAGAATTCTTTCACCTCCAGGCCTTCGGACATCACCATAATTTGCCTAATGAGAACAAAGACAGTTTGTACATTGCTCTTGAGTAAATTCTATCTTGGATAAACTTCCAGGATTGGGACCAGAATGTTTTAAGTTGTTTCAGTTGTTGCCAACATTTCTGTTTTGCCTCTATACTTTATTTTCATTGATTCTGCTTATTTAATATTTACTCGTTTCTGATAATTAGAATATTCAAAACATGCAGGCTTTGTAACAGAATTTTTTCCAACATGTTATAAATTGAAGTTCTTTTAAATTTACTCGGTATTTTTGGTTTACCGTAGACTACATAGCTACATATTCTTCAACAAGACGAACAATATTTCATTGAAGACTTTGCAATTGACAATTTTTATGTTATACTTACTTTGACTTAGAAATACTCTTGACAACCACCAGTGCTGCTCGACGTAGAGTTTTATTTGCGAACTGCCCTGCCCACACACAAGTAGGCTTCCCATCTGATACCAAGCAGTAGGTGTGAAAGGAGTGGAGGGAAGAAGCCGAGGCTTGGACCTCCTCAGTCTTGACAGTCATAGGGTTCTCTCCAGATAACTTGAAGAGATGCAAATCCTTCAGGAAAAAATATAAGATTACATAAATAATTGTAGATGCCATACACTCCTCTTTTGCACTCTGCTGTTGTCTTGTTTGTTTGTTTTTTCTGATCATTTTTGTGTATATTTATTTGTTAGAATGTTATCTTCCAGTTGCTCTCACTCACCTGCTGTTTGTTTGACCTCTGCACAATGAACTTCCCTTTAAACAAGTAAAGGAGTTGAGGTGGCTCCTGTCCTTCTGGAACAATCACAGTTGGCTGCAAAGATATAAAGCATTAATAGTTTACAATAACATATACATTTTTTACTACCAAGCAACTTAGCTATTCACTACAGAGTTCACCACATCTATGTTATGTTGTTGATTAGGGATTGGAGATGGTGGGTGCAGGTAACCATCACTAGAATTACACGACCTAAAGTCTTAGTATTAAACCATTCATCCAAGGTAGCTCTCCCACCCAGCTCAGCTCAGCTCAGCCCAGCTGGCAGAAACTTACCAAGTTGTCGCCGGAAATAACCTCAGGCAATTTCTCCCCCACGTCTCTGAGCACTTGGTCTCTGCTGCCCTGGACTTTGACCCCAAGCCAAATGTAGACCACACCCTCCATCCATGTATAGAGCGAACTTTGTCGAGGGTACGTGTAGTGGACTACGTGGACCTGATCGGAACAGAACCTGCCCATGTCTGACATGCCTGTGGCTACCAGCTTCTCATCTACTAATGTCCAAGCCTGTAGATTTAAATACCATAGCTGGTTTTTAATTATACACATTTGTTACTTTATTATACCTTCAGCTGTCCAGTTGCTGGATAGGTTATCTTGGGAGGAGTAAATGTTGGGAGGCGGAGCTTGTGTGACTCATGGGAGGAGCTTAAGCTGCTCCATTCCCAGTCTGAAAAGTGGTCAGAAAAGGAAGGAACCTCACCTCCTTGAGTCATGGCCACCACTGGGGTCCATTTGGGGAGAGCATTGGTGGAAATGAATTTCTGTAATCAGAAATGTTTTAAGCAATGAATACAATTAAATGAAATGAATGAATGAATAAATGAATGAATGAATGTGCTTGAATTTCTTTGCCTATAGATTTACATTGCTCTGTTTTGTTCCAGCATAAATTCTCACAGATACTTTGTGTCTTTAAAACTAATTCACATATGTACCTCGCTAATATTCAGAACCAGGTTGTGCTTTCCTTTGAGTTGTTGCTCCCAATATGAATTAGGTAACCACACATACAGACAGCTTGGAGAGCTTAGAACAAGCGGATTCTCTCTTGAACAGACAAATTTGAAATTGCAGCTGCCAGTGTCAACAGGAGTAAAGGAATTGTTTGAGTATTCCGCGAGTGTTGTTTGAGACAGCCGAGAATTCAGGTAGCTGCTGTTGGAGGTGTGGCTACTAGTGAGTCTATTTATACCTTCTGGTCCAAGCATTTGATGAAAACTCATTGACTCATAGCCATAGAACTGAAAAAAGAACAACCATCAAAGAGGTGGGGGAGGGAAAAAAGTCATTAATTATTCTAAATCAATCTATTATTATTACTTCTCTGTGTATGACGGGCTTTCCTGGAAGTGAAAAGGCCAGGTTTTGCACATAAGAATATAAACTGTTGAGTATTTGCCGAGAAATGTTCATTCCCAGCCATAGGTAAATGTGGTATAGCAGAGGACCATTTTCACCCACTTGGAAGAACATGTAGATGTGATTGGGCCCAAACTCAACATCTTTCATGCCAGGGAGTAACTGGACTGTGAAGTGCTGAAAGTCAAAAACATTACCAATGAGGTAAAAATATCCATCATCATAAAACACATTTTAAATATATACTCACATTAAATTGCCATATTTGGACCTTGGGTGTATCGTCAACATTCAGTCCTTTAAACTTAATTTGTACAGAATCTGTCCAGGAATGCTTGCAAGTAAAGCTATTTATTATCTCGTTTAGTCTGTCTCTTTCTTTTCCTTCACACTCGTCCCTTTCCCTGTTGAATTGGGGCAGATTTGCGGAGTTCATGTAAGCAGCTTTAGCGTCTATTGATGGAGGTTCTTTTGGTTCCTTGATGGAATGAATCAAAGAAGACTCACCAATGCTGCTGGTTGAAGCCTTCCTGCTCCCCCATCCTTTTTCTCTATCAGACTCATCAGTCTGTGGACCTCCTTTCATTATCCCATCCATCCTCAGCAGTTCCATAGATTGCCTTCGACTCAAACTTGGTCCTATTTTTGGCAGAGGAGTAACTTTGTCCAAACTCTCGGTGGAATCCTCCTTACTCTGTCCCTCTTCTTCAATAGTTTCAAATGCAGTCATGCTAACACAACTTGAGCTCCTCCTGCGAGAAGAGACGGCCCGGCCCATCAGTTTTGAGTCAATTGCCTCTCCACGGTCCTCCGGTAAAGTATGGCTGTCTGATACAATATTTGAATTCTGGTTAGCAGCAGTAATTTCTGAATCTACCAGTGGTGAAAAATTGTCACCTGACTTGAGAGGTTTGTCCTCTTTCACTTTTTTCACCTTTTTCTTCTCCTTTGCAGGGACTTCTTTGACAAAGCTTGCAGCTCCTCCAAACATTTTGAGCCTGGTATTTAGACTCCCACCATGCGTGTCTGTGGATCCTTCATCTTTGTCAGTATCACTGTCTGAAACAGATGTTGCCGAAGAAGAAGCTTGGAAGTCATCTGCTTTTTTTAGGACATCAGTGTAGCCTCTTTCCACCCTTTGCTTTTGGAACTCGTGGATTTTAGAATAGAGGGCACTTTCGAGGGGACCTCTGTACACCCATTTCTCTTCCCAAGAACTTCGCACTGACTCCCTTTTGTTTTTTAGCTTTTCCTGTTCCAATTCAACTCTTTCCTTGTGAGTCAGACCCTTCTCTTTGTTCTCATCTTCCTTACCCTGGCCTGGAGTGGCACCTTCATTTGAAGTATACCTTGTGTCAGATGACTCTGCCACAAATGTAATCACAAAGGTCTCGTCTGCAACTTCCAATTCCTTTTTCACTGATTCCATTTTCTCTGGGACCTGCTGAGTGTCATCAGTTCTGGGCTTGGGTTTTTCTTTCTCTGGTGAGAATTCTGGCCTGAAAACATAGGCTACTAGAGGAGGAGGAGGTAAAGGAGGAAGGGGAGGAGGTGTTGGAATTGAGTGTTTGATCTCTTGCTGGACTTCCTCTTCAGCTGGCTGAGTATCTAAAGATTGAGAATAAAAAGGGTAAAGTTAAGCCTGCTGATTTACAATTGTTTTTCAGATGTGTTAATTATAAAACTAATTAAAAAATGTAATATCTTTTTTTTATATAAGACATCTTATTAACACATACATTGATATTCAGGCTTTGCCATGTGCTTACTGGAATTGGAAATAGCATCTCTTATAACTCCTTGAACTAAATCCTTAGCTACAGTCTCTGGACTTGAAGATTTTATTGTCTTGTCAGCCTTAGTATCTTTCAAATGAGTAGGCTTAGTAACTTTGGCCTCATCCAATCGAACAGTAGAATTTGAGTCTAAAATAAAAATAATAAATGGGAATCATAATTAAATATACAGAAGGAAAAAAAATGCAATACCTTCAATCACATCTGTTAGAACACTTTGAACCAGATCACTGGCTACAATTTCACTGACTTCTTTGCTGACTTCTACCAGCTCGCTAGATGATTCCTCATTCTCTTTAAAGCCCATATTAGACACACTGTGCACAATGGTTTGATCCTTCTCCTTGCTTTCTTTGTTGCTTGGTAGGAATTTGTCTATTGAAAACCTACGCCCAGCGACTCCTCCTTCAGAAACTGGCCTGGCTTTCTTGGAAGATGGTGGTTTCTTAGCTGAAGGTGTGGAACCTTTACTGAGAACTGAAGTACTCGTGGTGTGGCGTTTCCTTGCTACGGGATGCCTCTTCACTTGACGTTTCTGGGCAGAACCTGACAAACGTTTCTTAGAAATGTCAGAAGCAGATGTTTTCTGTTTGGAATTTGATTGAGGACTTTTCGAGCTTGTAACAGATTTCTTTTTCTGTTGGTGTACTTGGTTTGAAGTGGGTTCTTCTTGCATTGATCTGTCGGTATTCTCTACTGACTCGTCAGGCCTTCTGGTTAAAATTGGGCCAGGAGCAATTGGTGGGGGAGAAAGATGGGAAGGTGAAATAACAGAGATTGATGCTGGTGGAGAAGGTGGAACAGATTTATTTTTCTGTTGAAGTACTCGGCTTGAAGTGGGCTTCTCTTGCACTGATCTGTCAGAATTCTCTACTAGCTCGTCAGGTCTTCTTGTTAAAATTGGACCAGGAACAGTTGGCGGAGGAGAAAGAAAGGCTGGTGAGGAAGATGCATTAGCATTCTCTTTTTGTTGGAGTACTTCGTTTGAAGCAAGTTTCTCTTGCACTGACCTGCTGTTATTCTCCATTGCCTCTTCAGGCCTTCTTGTTAAAACTGAGCCAGGAACATTTGGCGGAGTAGAAAGAACAGAAGGTTGTGTGATAGAGATTGACACTGGTGGAGAAGGTGTAACAGACATAGTTTTCTGTTGAAGTACTTGGTCTGAAACAGGTTCCTCCTCTTGTGCTAACTTGCTGCTATTTTCCACTGGCCCTTCAGGTCTTCTTGTCAAAACTGGGCCAGGAATATTTGGTGGCGAAGAAAGAAAGGAAGGTGATGTAACAGAGATTGATGTTGGTGAAGAAAGTGTGTGTGGGATAGGAAGTGGGGTTGGTAAAGAAGTGGGCGAGGAGGGTACAGCACTGGGAGAGGCTGGTGGGGAAGAGGTTGGTGAAGGTAAGTAATTTGGCAAGGAAGTAGGTGAAGCTGGTTGGGATAGTGAAGTTGCTTGTGAGGTAGGTGATGCTGGTGGAGAAGACGATTTTCCTGTAGGGCCTAAATCCTTGTCGAATTTCAAATCCCCTGGCTTAGACTGTGGAGTCTTGGATTTTTTCTTAACCACTTGCCTCTTACGTATTCTCTTTTTGCCGGAAGCCCGTGGTGATTTAGGTGACTTTGGTGATTTTGAAGCATCACCAACTGCTGCAGCTGGTGAAGTAGCTGACTTCTTTGCCACATTCATCTTGGGTGGAGAAGCAAAGAAGCTTAGCAGAGATATCTTGAATGGAGGTGGGTTCTCAGCAGTCTTCTTGACAGGTGGAGATGCAGGTGCTTTCTTGCGCAAGACAACATCTTTACCAGTATTAGTTTGAATCTCATGTGTTTCCATAGTTTTGAGTATAGCTTTAAAAAAAAGAAAAGAAAAGAAAACAAATCAAAGTAAATAATTAAATGATACGACTTGGTTGTCATTAAACTCTCTGTAATATGGTGATTCTTACCTGCATTAACATCATCTACATCGGGTGATGACTCCATGACATCCAAGCTCTTATGTAAGCCAGCCTAATTAACAACAATGTAGTATCACTGACGTCATACAAAGCCTATACACATAATTCAGATGGGATTGTTCGTATATGAATCTACTGTAAAATCACTTCTGCTGTGATTTATGACTGTCTTTGACTGCTTCAGACTTGTATGTGAGTCACGAGACAAGACAAATAAAAAACTGGACATCAGTTTACTTCAAAGAGTCGAGTCTTTGAACAAAAAATGGCCATTCAAAACAATGTATAAATGAATGCATATATATTATATTGCTTAGTATTTCATCACAGCCAATTTGAGTGTGTGAAAAATGCTTTTAAGAATATTCAAAAATTGACTACATTGATAATTTTCTTACTGAGCTTCTTTTTTTCTGTCTGTCAGGCGCTGCTGGATGCAGCCCATGATCGGATGAAACTATTGCCCCATTAGTATCATCAGGTGTAGTAGTTCTTATGGATTCCTGGACAAACTGAACTGTCTCAGTATCTGGTAAAGGCTGCTCAATATGAAATATAATAATTATACTCATTACTCACTTAGCTTCTCATGTGACTGCACTAGCTACTAACTTACAATTTTGTTTGAAGAATTCAATACAGTCATAGCTTCTACTTTCTGCTTGTTTTCTGCTTCCATTATCTATCGATTGACAAATGCAGCTGCAGCATGATAAAAAAAAAAAAGTACATGTATAAGTCACCTCTTTCTGTTCCTTCAATATCCCAGTGGCTCTGCTGAGGCTTTTATCTGGCTCAATAGAAGTCTAAGAATTGCATAAAACAAATGCCATGCAATATTGTAAGAGTGGATGGAATGTTATATCAAATGTTACCAGAAGTTTAGGCTTGGTTACTCTGAAGAGAAGCTGATATGCATCTTGATGGTTGTTTTCCTTGGCTAAATCCACTGGCTTCAATCCTTCATTGTCTTTAGCATTAATATCCATACCACACTCCATAAAGAAAGTTAACACGTTCACCTAAACACAATATATAAACTCATAAAACTTTCTAAACTTGTATATTATAATGAACCACCTTTTACCACATATATCAACATAATGTAATGTAACATTTTAATCTGTAATATCATTTGTTAATGTTAGATCAACAAGTACTTTATTTTTACATAATAAGACTTTAAAACTCAAATTCACTCACCTGTCCTTGCTCTGCGGCATCATGAACTGGTGTACCTCCGAGATTATCCCGATCCAAGAATGAACCTCCATTATCAAATATCCATTTCAAACATTCCACCTGTGCAGAAGGGATTTTTACAACGCAGACAAGTAAACTGGTAATGACTAATCAATCATCAATTAAGCAATTTAGATATGGTGTACATGAATTTCCCCCCGTACTATCTCACCTGACCACTTGCAGCTGCAAAATGGGCTGGAGTAGCTCCGTCATCCGCTCGGGACCTCACAGAAACACTGACTTCCTTTACCATATACTCCAGACATGCAAGCTGTCCAGCTTGTGCAGCAGCATGAATTGGGGCCATTCCATCCAAAGCTGTCTGGTAGGCATGCCCTTTACCATGTTCTATGAGCCATTGAAGGCATTCTAGGCTGTATGTTATAAAAAATAAAAAAAAATAAAAAATAAATAAATAAATAAATATATATATTGTGACCGTCTACAGGAAAACCGGGCACAACGCGGCGTGCGTAAATATCTAGAAAAGATCGATCGATTTCTTAAAAATGTATTGTTTCAAGCCGACGGAAGGGAACGGTTAGGTCTATTATAGTGGGAATGACTTAAGCTACGACGATAAAACTTGGAGAGCTCAATATCTGGACGCCGACAACTCTGTAAGTGCAAAAAAAATTTTTTTGAAGGGTGCCGCGTTGTGCCTGGTTTTCCTGTAGACGGTCACACATATATATATATATATATTATATAGCTATAGAAGAGGAAAAGAGAGAGAGGGAGATAGGGGCATTTAATTGAATGCATTAAATTTATGTACAGTTAATTGGTTTTTTATACTGCCAACTACAGTCAATTTCACATGGCAAGAACGTGTTTGTCTCATATATGGTATTTGCTACTTCTTGATCATAGGCTAGTCTGAAATGACATATTTAGGTAAAGGGTAGTCTTGTTCATACCTTCCTTCTTGCGCAGCAAAATACACAGGTGTGGCTCCATGCACTGTCTTCTCATTAGGAATGTAGTCCTTGTGACTAGTCAGCCATTTTAGACAGCCAACATGATCTATAAGAAAACAAGTATGTCAAACCAGCTCCACCCCCTTTCCAATTGCTTACTCTTAGCTGCACTGAGGTGAATTGCAGACACATCATTGTCTCCTTTGCTATTCAGCGGGCACCCAGCCTTCTCTACCAACCACTTCACTACTTCGGTCTGGCCGAACCGGCAAGCTACGTGAAGAACAGTGGCACCCTCTGCGTTTGTGTCCGCAATGTCACAACGGGTGCTCGCCAGTAAGTACTCCAAACAATCGACATTCCCCGTGGCCGCTGCGTCATGCGCAGCTGTGTTTCCGTTCAGCGTCGCGGCGTTGGGGGAGACGCCGCTTCTCTCCACCAGCCACTTCAGGCACTCGAGCTTTCCGTTTCTTGCAGCAAAGTGGATGGGCGTGGCTCCATAGTCGTCTCTCTCGTTGAAGACGCCCAGTTCTCTGTACGCGGTCACCAGGCAGTCGGTGTGTCCGAGCCTGGCCGCATTAATGGCTGGAGTGGCGGCTTTCTTGCACTCTTTACAAATACTGAATTTCTTTTTTCTTGAAGGAAGCATTGTTGGTTTCCTAAGCCTGTCTTCCCTCTCTAAAGTGAGGTGTGGCTTGTTTACAGACTATCTAGTGCATAACCTCAGCCATGAATAGGGACAACAAGCTTGCTTATGCAATGAATATTAAAAACTATTATTAGCTCATCTCTGTGAAAAGAAAAACAAGACTAAACAGTGCTAGAGTTTTAGTAGCTAGTGAGCCATAATCATTTTCAGAGGACCAGCACTTCTATGAGGTGTGAGTATAATTAAAGGTGATAATGACAGGGACTTGACAAGTACAACACATTCCCCCATTTCTCGCCATGGTGGGGACTCTATACCACTTTGATATAGTTACAAATTAATGTGATCTGTTACAGTGTGATATTGGCTGGCATGAAAAGGGTGACTAAGTGCATGATGACTCCTCCTGGTTGAGACATTTTCAGTATGAGGGTGTCCAGACCTTGTCCTTTATGATCATGTTACAGTTAATTAGCATGAACTATGCAGTTGAGATATCATCCATTACTAAACATCTCCACTTGTCCTGGGACAAGTGGGAGAAAGCATGGATAAAGCTAGAGCCATAAGCAGTAATTTATTCATTATAGTGCTTTCAATTCTGAGAGCTTGTGAGGACAAGGCACCTTGCTAAGGTTGGCAGGAATGCAACACAACAGTCTCTCATTCATTTTCGTGGGTATTCGAGTTTTGGCTTACAGAAGACAATCATAACAGAGCAAATTGAATAATAATCACTACCTTAGTAAAACAAATATGACCAGCACAAGAACAGGATAAACAAACCTGAAGTACATGCATCTAAGCTTCATTGTGATACTTGTAGATAATGTGTAGATAGCTAATGGGGAATGGTGTGGGAGAGAAAAGAAAGTCACATTTGTTTGTCGTGGCATTCTATGTACTCAAAATACATAGCTATGTGTGTATATAATGCCTTATAGAACTGGAACCAAATTATTTGTGGCTGAATTTTTGGGTATGTCTCACTCAAAAAGTGTACACTACTTTGGCAGTCTCCATTTCATCTCTCGTCACTACCTCATTGGGCGATCAACACATGATCTGTACACAGCAAATTCCATGCAGGAACTGATGTAAATTAGCCTTGTAACCATAGCTAGCTACAGAATGACAGAGTGGGAAGTAAGTTTGATAGGAAGTAAGTTTGATAGGAAGTAAGTTTGATAGGAAGTAATTTTGATAGGAAGTATTGTTATTGCTGTGAGGTAGTCATAATTTGATGAGGTGGCTTGGGAATGATAAAATTCTGGAGTGGAAAAGAAGGAAAAACACAACACATAAATATTCTATAAGTATTTTTGGCTTGACTTTGACTACTGTGTACAACAGTTGGGGGAGTACTGTAAGTTTTGTATATGTCCTTGTTGAAGCATATGCTGCTAATGTATGTATAGAACAGGAAAGAACACTTGAAAGTATTTGGACAATGGACTGCACAAAAACTGAACTGTTTTGATAGCCTTAGAAGGTATTTAAATTTTGCTATTGAATAAAATTATGATTATCTCTGGGCTAACTAGCCATGTTTTATCAAATTATTTCTCTTGGCTAATTGTGATCGATCAAACTGTTTTTCTGGGCTAATTATACACACTGGAATATTGTTTCAGATTAATTCAGGAGAATGATAAGAATTCTGTTTGGCATTGCTTCTACTAATTGATAATCACGTTACTCTTGTTCAATCTTGGCCACTCACAACTCTAGCATAAATTCTATACACAGGTTGGGCAGAAAGCCAGATTATTCTTTTTATCTGAACGGAAGTCGTTTTAATCTTTTTAAAAGCCACGTGTTTGATAATTAAAAACAACAACAAAAAAACATTACCAAGAAGAAGTGAAATTGAAATAGGCAAGATCATTATAAATAAATAAATTATTCTATGATGGTTTTGTGTATTCATCTGGTCACACTGCCATGGTATGCTGCACAAGTTCGTTTTTGCTTGCCCGGTTGGATCCACCCACCCATGATGATGATCTCATTGTTTGGAAGTGATACAGCCGTCCCGTGGCAGAAGGCATAGGGAAGTTCCCCCACATAAACCCACGTCTCAGACATCGGGCAATACCCGTACATGTTTCGGTGCACGGGCGGAGTATAAGGTTTATTGGTACCTCCCAAGGACATCAGGCAAGGGCCGATGCATGCAATGGTGCTTTGACAGTGAGGCGTAGAGACGATAGGCGTCCATGATCCTGGAATGAGACCGCAGTAGTTGAGGAGTATGTCGACGGGGGAAGAGTGGGCCACATTACAGTAGCTGCTAGCTGTGGATGACTGATAGCCACCTATGAGGTAAATGGTATCTTGAAGGACCATGGTGGAGGCGTGGCTCAAGGTTGCAGAGCGCGAGAGGTAGCATGCTGTGTACCACTGGAACGTATCGGACTTCATGACTTCTATACTGCTCAGAAGTTCGTTCTGGGACGAGAGTCCTCCGATGATGATGATACCGGACTGAGTGCTGGTGCAGCTGGGCGAATAGCGTGCCTCAGCCATCGGCGGCAAAGAGTTCTTCCATCGTTTGGTGAAACTATCAAACACATACACGGCAGAAGTTATCTCAGTTCCCGCTTTTCCACCCACAGCAACCAGCTCGCCTTCCAGCTTGCACAAGCCAAAGAATATAGCTTCCATGGGAGGCAGAGCCTTCCAAGAATTAGTCTTGAAGTTGTATTCAAAGACCAGTGAATCGGTTTCCACATTGCCAGTGTTTCCTCCTCCTATGTAGATTTTCTTTCTGAGGTAGACAGCCTGAGCTTGGAACATTCCTACTGGTAAGTCTGGCATTTTGGTCCATTGGATGTGGCCTTGGCGCATCTGCAATCACGACAACAACAAGCATGTGTTAAGCCTTATTCAGACATTTAAGAAAGCAACAAGTGGCCAAGTATTATATATATATATATATTATATATATATAATTATATATATATAATACTTTGCTTTGTACCACTTGAATGGTTAGAGTATGTTTGTGAACAGACTACAATACCCTCATCTGTGCCACTTGAATGGCTGAAGATGTATCCGAGCAAGTGTGCTAGAATCCATTTCAATTCATGTCTAGGAAGCACTTCAGAAGATTTCTTATAATTATAATTCATCCTTATAAGTCCAACGTGACCACGCATTGATGATATACATGGCTATAAGAGCAGTTTTACATCATTTGATGTCAAACTTCCTCGTATTGTCAAAACAAGTATAGTGAAAGACTATAAATATAAAGAATGCAATAAAGCGTTAATTATGAAGTGATAAAGACTGTACCACAACAAGGCTAAGTAGGAAGAAAGGAGGAAAGTAGAAAGAGCAATTGCTCTCTGTGCTGTTCGTAATCTAGTTTTGACACTTTTGTCACGTATGCTGAAAATGTTGACAAATTCCTTGCCTAGTGGCCTAGAAAATGGAGAAAAGGAACTCAGTAATGGTTAGCTAGCTATATGAGTCAAGCTTGAATTTATTACATGCGTTATATGCTTACATAGCTGCCACTAAAAGTGGGAAAATGAAAACAACAACTACAGCAACAACAACAAACAAGCAAAAACATCTAATTTGTTAAACCTAAGTTGCTTACTTCTATGGGGTTTCTGATCCAGTGGTTCTCCTGCCTCCTGAGCACTTTTGATGCAGAACTGTTCATCACATCTTCTTCTACTTCCATGCATTCTCCACTGCTGTCCAGCGTGCAGTGGGCTCCATTAACCCTTGCATCAAGTTGGGCCTGTAAGGCCATTTTCTGAGCGGACATTTTGTGGAGCATACCTTTGAGCCTCTCGATTTCACCTTTACGAGAAGTGTCTTGGGAGTTTTGTGGGGAGAGTTGCTTTATTTTTGTATGCATAGTCATCTGCTTGTCCTTCTCTCTTCTGATTTGCTGAGTCATCTCTAGGGCATTACCGAACAACATTGGATAGTTTGAAGCTACTTGGCTTATAGTTTGCTGGATGGTTATAATACTCGGTCTTGCTAGTGGTGTATTGTCCAATGCTCTCTCCAGGATGTTGAACAGTGGGTTGTCCTGTACTTCTCCCATTAGAGTTTGAACAATGTCTGCATCTGTGATGGACCCGGCTCTGTTTGACTTTATATTTTCGGTGAGCTCAGCAATGGGATTTCTCCTAGTGAAAACGTGCAGCATCAAAAGCCCAAAGAAATAGATGTCATTCTTTAATTTTATGTCGGGTGCAAACCTGACTGTCTTCCCATTTGTGGCCCCTTGGTGAGATTCTGTCTGCAGGAGCTGGGTACCAATGTCGGTTATGCAGCGCACACCTACGTCGGACAGCTTTGCCGTCATATCCTTGGTTAGCAGGACCTTGGAAGCACACAGGGAGTGGTGCATGATAATGGGCGTGACTCTCTCGTGCAAGTATCTCAAAGCAGTGGCCACATCTTTGAGTATGGACAGAGATATGTTGTCAGGCATCAGGCCATATCTCCCCAAGCAGTTCTCCAAGCTGTCATGAAGCTTCTCGAAGACAACAAGAGGGTAAACCGTCGCTGCATCGTGATAAAACCCCAAGAATTGGACCAAGTTTGGGTGCCTGAGCTGGCCCAGCAAATAGCACAGATTGTAGCACCATTTGCAGTGCTCTTCGTCGTCAGTGGAGCACTTGCCACTAAACAAACTCGTACTCTTTGAGATATCGTACCTCTTAGCCATGCAAGTGAGTCCCTTGTACCTCATCTCTGTCACGCTGCTGAGGTTTCCTTGGGTTGTTTGCCTCCCTGTGGACTCCACTCCAACAAGATTGTATTTGGTGATATTATACCTGGCAATGGTCTCCCAGTCAGGGCCATCAATCTGGCAGCTGTCTATGACTCTCACACTGTGCATGACTTTTAAGTCAACTCACAACAAAATATAGCTTTAGCAACTGCACTTCAGGTAGAAATGGCCTCTGAAGGAACTGGGTCTATCAATATGAAACTAGTAGCTAGGTATATAGATAACTATGATAGAGCTTAGTGATACCATCTGATGTTTTCATAAGAAGTCTACTCCAAGCCAGTCTAGCTTGTGCTATTATTTCTACAACTGTATGCCCACTTGGCAATAGCACATGCACTTGTGTGTTTTATAAACACACAGTCAATTCCATGCGTCTTATTCACTTCCTGTTTCAATTAATATTACTAAATAGCCAGTGGGTTATGTTACAAGCAGCATTCCAACATGACAGCCATGCTCTATTAGCCCAGGCGTGTGAGAACTTACCGTGCCTGCAGGAGTTCCATTCCAGTGTACAAAAACAATACGGGCCATTGGTTTTTGTGTCTAGAACTACCCTCAGGAATAGGTTTGTAAACATTGATGTGTGCATCTAGCTCTACTAGCTGCATAGTTATCTTGAGAAGTGTATAAATAAAAAAGTTTCATGGAAAACCCCTGACATGAATGAGATGGTGTAGATAAAGTTCCTGACATTTCTCTTGGTCCTAATGGGATATTAATTAAATAACTGTTTCAATGACAGCTAATGGCATTCACAATTTTGCAATAAATACGTTATTTATAGAAAAGCTACTTAAGTGTACACTGAAACATATTTGTGCAATTTCAGCTAAGTATTATGTTAGATAGGTCTATTATGACCTGTGGCAGGTATGTGTTAATTTTATATAATATTATATGTATATATATTATACCTTCAAGATTTCAGAAGACAATTTGATGGAGGAGGGTACCTCCAAAGCTTGGTGGTGGACGTTTGGATCAGTGTTTAGCTAGTTATAATGACAGAGTTGACCCTCTCTTATAGATCTCAGAGTTCATATAAACCAGTAACAGCTATCTCAGCAGTACAATGGTTGGGGGAAGTGCCTGAACAGACTCATGGCTAACCCCACACGATTCTAAATGGATCATTATTTCATGTAGTCAATGACCAATGGTTGTTTGATAAATTTTGTACCAGATTTACTTTTAACTTCTCAATGAGGTGGACCAGAACGTAGACCCACCAGCTAACTTCCTGTCAAATTTCTAAAACAAGGAACTTGAATTATGGGATAATGTAGTTATATTTCAATTTTCCAAGAATAAGCAAACACAGCACTTGGTGTGGGCAATCTTTCAACTATCATGTGCATCTGATCTTGCCACACATTGCTTACTGATGCATACTTTATTGGGAGCACCGTCATATTGTGAGCACACAGTGTGACCACATGATAGTATCAATTTCAAAGTTTACTTTTAATGTTTTAGTAAGGATGTTAATTAGTACATCATTTGTGAATGTTGCCAGAGCTGGTAAAACAAATGACAAGGTACTGAGGTACTGAACAAATGAAATGAGCAAGCAAATACCCGTAAGTGAAGGGTGCTAATGGAAAAGTTCAGGAGACATCGTCTGAGAACATTGCAACATGTTGGTCCAGACTATGACTACGTATACGCAAGCAATGTGTGATTACTTCCTTTCTAACTATCTCCCTCTACAATGTACTTTCACCTGAAGTATCAAGAGTGCAGGGGATTGGCAGTGATTTGGATAACCAATTGTTGCCTGGCGAAGTAAAAACCTAACCCTGGCTATAACCTATTTGCTAGGAAGTCACTTGGTGTTGTAATGCAATTGCCACCCTGAAGCATCTTATAAGTCCACAGCTTTAATTGTCTTCTCTTCCTACCACTAGTAAAGCAATTCCTCTCCACCATCAAATATATCAGGAGAAATATGGATGGGTGTACCTACACTTGTCTTTTAACAAAAACAAAACAAAACAACAACAACAAAAAAGAACAAACAAAACAACAACAACAAACCAATCAGTGGTTTCCTACCAAAGCATGATTAGCTAATTAAGTACACATCTACATTTATAACTTATATCAAAAAAATTACATCATTACTTTGACCAATAAATAATAAATTAATGGGAAGGAAGTGAAGATGTGAAAGCAGCCATAGAATGAATAAGTGCACAATTAGATTGGTTTCGTATATGGCAAACAAAACGAACAAAACAGATACAGGACCAGTGACAGGCGAGCAATGTATCTCAGAAAGTAGGAGTGACCAAGAGCAATGTGATACTCTACCAGGAAACAGGAAAGGGATGTTGGTGCTTGTTAAGAGACTGAGTTGGGGTCACCGTCTTTTCCTCCTGAAAACAAACAACGATATGTTGACCAACAATACAAACATATCCAAAAGAACAAAGGTTAAAAAAAAAAAAAAAAAAAAAAAGACCCACCGAAACCAGAACAGAAACTTGTTAGGTCCACGGAAAACCCATTTCACCCAATCCTGTCTCTTCTTTCTGGTCACGTTATCCACGGCACTCCATCGCTGAAATTCTATAAACCGCCGGTACATTCTGGGGAAGCCATAGAGCTGCATACAAATACCAAGAAACAATGGATGAAACTGCAGCTGACTGACTAAAAGGCACTCCAGTGTAAATCATCTTGGCCCACCTCTCTCTCTCTCCCCCTCCCCCACCATACCCATACACATAGGTATTGCCCAAAGCTTTGGGAAAAAAAAAAAAAAAAGAAAAAAAAAAAGAAAAGAAAAAAGAAAAGAAGGCATCTTTGAGCCAAACAAACAAAACACCAATATAAACAAACAAGACCACAACAGCACATGACAAACGAACTGTGTCTTGCTCTGTTACACTAGGAATTGCTTTAGGTGTGCACGCACTCGGCTAATTAGCGAAGTACTTGTTAAAGTACTCTTATATTGCAGAAAAATCTCACATATAATCATTTGAAAACATATTTGGGATGCCATTGAAAAAATAGCATGTTGTGATGAAACCAGTGAAGAGGAGCAGGAAAGAGGGACAAAGATATTCACTTCATTGGCTTCCACAAAATACATTTACTAGCACTTTCACGTCTTCAAACATTTCATTGCTATTGTCTAACCTACAAACTACAGCAATCAAACAAAAATGGCTGTTGTACAGACTTAGGATATGCTATAACCTTTAGCACAATATCCTGACTGTTTACAACGTGTACTTTCATACCGAGTGCATGTAATTGACCTTTCAACATTTCCTCCAAAGCGTACGTAAATTATTCTAAGTAGTATGTTCTACTAATGATATTTTCTTTAACCAGGAAGTAGATGGCACATAAATCAATGACAATGAACCTATGACCACTCCAAGAAGTGGACATAAACACCACCACACTGCAACTCACATACATAACATGTGTCTTGTTTACTTCTAATACAGTAAGACTTTGTGCTTTCACAGAACCGCTAGGCCTGAGATTGTGACCATAGTACAGGATAAATTGGGCACGTGGGCCCGTAAAACAAAAACGCTGTTTTTGGACTTGCACGTCTGTTGGCATTCAGATATTGAGCTCTCCAAGTTCTACAGCAGTAGCTTCAACCATTGCTGACATGTGAGACCTAATCGTTTCAATCTACAGGCTTAAGTATATTGATTCCCCCCCCCCCCCCCCTGACCTTTACCCATGTAGCATTGTGCCAGATTTTCCTATGAACAGTCACAATTATAGAGTTCCATCATTCCATGTTCCAATTCATTCCACCAGTTTGGTATCCACTGTAGTCTAGTGCACTTCACATGCATGACGGCTGATGGGTAATCTATCTTAGATTTCTGTAGTGAGGTGGGCACAAACAAGAAATATTGTACACTTATGGAAGACACTTAAGGTTTCAAGATTGTGTAGCTTGAACTATATACAAAAATGAGTATTCCCATGCTGTGCCTGAGTACACTGAGCACAACAATCTCTTCTACAGGAATTAAGTTCACAATGGCAAATCTGAGGCCACACCCCCATTTAGAGCACAGTCTCTAACCGTTATTAAACTCCGGGTTCTTACGACAGAAATAAAAAGGAACCTAAAATATACGCCCAAAGCTTACTCTCCCTAGTATGTAAACAGTCGCCTTCTTCGCCAACCCCACGGCTAGAATTTTCCAGGCGAATAGTGGGAAAGCCATTTCGCTTTTTGTCGTACGTCAGGCTATCCACATAGTCTCTCAGAAGTGCACTTCTCTAGTCGTGTTTCATCATCTCCCCGTGTGTCTGTGTCTGTAATGCAATGCTTTTTTTTCTTGCAGTGTTGTACTTGACGATAATTACCAATTATCCTGTCTCGTAGAAAGCATATTGCTGATGGGTGTTAAAGACCTATGGAAGCTTTTAGAACCTACGGGAAGACCTGTAAAGATAGAGACACTGCAGGGACTAATATTAGGAATAGGTAAAGGACTCGAAGACGAGTATTTTATTCCCAGTTTTTAAGCCTCAATTTTAATTGATGACACAAATTCCATACATGTTCAAACTTTCTGTCTCTTTTTAATCTCTCATGTACTAATATTTTACTCAGATGTGAGCATTTGGCTGAATCAGGCAGTTAAGGGTATGCGTGATGGGTGTGGTGAGCCAGTGGCCAACGCACACCTCATCCTTCTCTTTCATCGCATCTGCAAGCTCCTCTATCACCGCATCAAACCCATCTTTGTCTTTGATGGAGCCACACCCCTCCTCAAGCAGCAGACATTGGTACGTAAGTGTACTAACACTTAGCAGATTAATGATGTGTGAAGTATGATAATCAGCGACGGCGTCACTGCCTTTGAAACACCAGACTGCCCTCCACTACTTAGACAACTTTCTTCTGTTTGGCAAATGGGGTAACATTTATGATCCTTTCTTTGGATAAATGTATTCAAAATTCAAAGTTGTCATAAACTAGAGCATAAGACATTAATTTTTCTAGAGCAGTATGTGATGTCCAAATTTTATGCTCATCAGTCTGGCAGTTTGATGTATGAACCCAACCCACTGTATCGGTCACATGAAGATTTCTTTCTCTTTGATTTGGGAAGACTATTAGTCAATACAACTCGAGCGTAATGGCCGTTTCGTGAAGTGAGCAGTCCATGAAATAACAGTGGGGTATAAAGAATAGGAAAGTTGAAGCTGAGATAATTCTGGATTTATCAGCACTTAGACACCTCCCACCATTCACACACTCACACAGTGCACAAGTTTAGGGTTAGTGTTATTAATATTACATGTACAGTGCAGGGTTTCAGGATTTTTTCTGGGGTGAGGGGGGGGGGGGGGGGGGGGGGGGGGAAGAGTTTAGGAAGGGGGGGGGGGGGGGGGGGGCCCCACATGTTTGATTGACCACACCCAATTTTGCTGAAACCACACCCTTTTAATTAAAAATCGTCTCAGGTCTACAATTAGTGACATCGATCTTGAAAGACTAATGTGTATTGCAATTGAAGGACCTCAATTAATTGAAGTGAACTTTCACCAACTATTAGATATATACAAACAACAAACTCACAGAATACCATTATAAATCATAACCACAGAATACCATTAAGTAGTAAATATTATTAATTTATTTCATGAAATTCTGGGGGGGGGGGGGATCCCAGGGCGCCCCTACCTCTGTATGAAACCCTGCAGTGTGTGCATGTGTGTGCACGCGTGTTTGAGTATGTTTGTGTGTGTGCATGTTTATAGTCCAAGAGACAAAAGCAGAGAGCCAAGGCCAGTCACAAGTCAGCCAATGCTGCAGAGAAGAGGATGAAAAAGTTCCTTATGTCAAAGATATTAGAGCAAGTGTCAGGAGAGAGGAGTAAAGTCAGCAATATGGCTGCTGCGGTGCTGCCAGCTTCCCGGCAGGAAGCTGAAGACATGTTTAAACTTCCTCCTCTTCCGAAAAAGCCCAAAGAGACACTCAGTGGTGCAGAGTAAGTTTCACATTTAGTTCATCCGTACTGCTTCCTACTTTACTCATGTAAAAGTAATTGAATTTTAACTGCCGTATCTGTTTATTTGACTGAAGGAATGGGACAATGGGTAACCCTGCGATTAGTAGCAATTATTGGAAACGGGGAGCAGGTGACACAAGTGAAAAGAAACAAAATGGCTATCATGTTTTTATAACATGGGAACACTGAAGAATGTGCTTTGAAGTTGCCTATTCATGTACTTTTACAGTGGTGGTTTTTAAGTTACTCTTGGAATTAAAGCATCTGAAAGTTTAGTTCAAATGAACAGTGTAAGTCGCTTCGTCATCAAATACTTTAGCAAATTACATTTTTAATGCCAAGCACTTAATGTAACTGTATCCCAGCTGTCGAGTTCCTGGGATAGTGTTGTCTGAGTGACAAGCATGTCAGTTATGCTGCAATTCTCAACCGTGTAAGCTTAGCTATCTGATGGTTGCTCAACACGATGTTCAATGCCGTAGTCCTGTGAGATTCTGCCGTGCTGTTAGCGAGCATGTTTCTATAGGGTGTGCATGGTTGTCTCATTTCATCACAATATTGTCATCAATGTTTGTGTGGACATCAATCCTTATAATAGGTGGTACTTAATTACAGGGGCAAACTAATATGCTTCATATTTCTTCGTGTCTGTCGTCAAGTCATTCCCTCTCCTCATCCTCTCCAGTCAGTCAAGCACAGTCAATGGCTACGTTGTAGTTGATACAAGTGTAGGAGAGACTTTCATGAAACAGACCTGTTGATGGATAGTAGCCATTTTATTCACAGAATATGTGTGGGTGGTTGTGCCTTCCCAGCAGTGTGCATGGCAACAGTGTTTTGATAAACACACTCTATCTAGGTAATGTCCTTTCCCCCCCCCCCCCCCCCCCCCCCCCCCTTCTTTTATTCTATTCTCTTCTTCTTTTCCCCTATGTGGATCATTTCCTCTTTTCCTCTCTTGCGCAACCTCATTAGATGATTGGGATCCCCTTCTTGGAACCCATTTATGTGTTTGTGCGTGTGCTCGTATGAGTCATTAATTGAATGGAATGTATTCTCTCGATTGATTGACGATTGTTGTACAGTGTTCCAGATATCTGATGTCATTTTTTCCTGGTAAAGGGTGAGATACCAGGTATTTGTGTGTGGTTATGGTATGTGGATTGATATCAATAGTGGTGAGTCTCACACTGGAATGGCTTCCTTTGAATTGTGCAATTTTCAGAACATAGCTCTGATTAAATAAACCACAATTAGTTTGCAATCGTGGGTCCTGGATTCATGTGGCCTGTGTTTCACACTGTTCAGAAGATGTATACTCACTGTCTTATCCGGGCACCTTGGGACTAGAAGGTGCCCGTATTTCAGAAATACCTGTCTCAGGGACAGACTATAGATTTCTTTTACATGTTGAGACACCTTTTTCATGAAGTTTCAGGCTTCTTTCTTTCTTCACAGTCCTTTTTCTTTTGTGCCCCTTATAGTGGCTTCTCTGCAACTCTCTTGGAACTAGAAATAACTTGCTTGCACTTCCAGGTTCGGTAATAGTAGTCAAATTAGTACATTCACATGGTAAGAATGGATAAATTGGGTGGTTAACGTGTTGCCCAGTAAAGAGGCGTGCCTGTAATGGCATCCAGATAAGAGGGGATTGAGTGTATTCAAAACTGCCATGGCACTCTATTACAAGGTCAGTCCTAGTCAGGGTCCTTGTTGTGTACATTGCAGGGATGATTGCGATGAGGTGCTGTTAAAAGTGGACTCCGCCCACATATATCGCCATGGTGATGTGAATGCCATTGACCTGGAGTCTGAGGAATTCCAGGGGCTTCCCCACGAGGTGCAGCACGAGCTTCTGCTGCACAGACAGGAGGCAGAGAAGTACACTCGCCATAATCCCGCCTCCCTGCCGCAGGTGGGTCACACCCCCTTTTATGAAAGGAACACATTCCATTCCATGTCATGAAACTCGAGAGAGTTTTTGTGTGAATCTATTTGGAGGACAATGTAGTATAATGACTAGTCTCCCACCCCATCACACGCACACATGTACACACACCAATACACACAAATTCGCACACCCCCACGGCAACACATGCACTTTACTTGCCTTACTAAGAAGTATCAGAGGTGTACGTGGGTTACACCACGACGTGGAGGTCGGTGTGGGATTTACACGACTGAGGGCCGAAGGCGCAAGGATAGCGTTAATTCCGCACGGGTCAAAATGGTGTGGTGCAACTGTCTTGTACCATAACTCTAGGCTATAGAAAAGCATAAAAACTAATTTTTGATTGGACGGTTCACTTATAAATCACCTCCTAGGAGGTGGGTATGAAATATATTCAACTCGAATTGAGCAATCTGATTGGACGGTTTGAACGCACCATGGTTGAGAAGTTGTACATGTTTCTGGGCTGGGTGTATTCCTATGTGGCTACGATTACATCAGCAATGTAATCATTGCGATTACCAATTACATAGCAGTCAAAAGTAATCGTTACAATTATAATTATTAATTGAGGGGCCTCGAGAAATTGTAATGATTACAACTACGTTTCCATTACATGTGGTACAAGAAATTTGTATTTGAGAACTTTTCTCAAACAGCCAAGTGTGAAACCACACTAGTATTGACTTGGACACTATACTGGACAGTGTGAAACCACTACCTAATTAATTGTGATATATACATATTTTGTGATGCTAATGGTGAATGCATATTGCACAGGCTCACTCTGGAATGCTGCAGAATTGGCGTCATGTACCATACTGTGAAGAGTAATTGGTAGTTATATATAAATACAGTAAAAACAATTACAATTACTCATTACTTTTTTTTTATTTTTTATAATCCAATTACAATTACTTTGAAGTATTATAATCATTGCAATTGATTACAATTACAAATTACAATTCCAACAACGCTGGTGTATTCCAACAACGTTGGTGTATTCCAACAACGCTGGTGTATTCCGACAATGCTGGTGTATTCCAACAACGCTGGTGTATTCCAACAACGCTGGTGTATTCCAACAACGCTGGTGTATTCCAACAACACTGGTGTATTCCAACCACGCTGGTGTATTCCTAAGTGCTTTCTCATTTTTAATTCAGTTGTCTTCTATCTTTGTTCACTCATTCCAATATTCCTCCCTTTTTGCCCCTCCCCCTCCCTCCCTTCCTCCCTCCCTCCCTCTCTCTCTCTCTCTCTCTGTGCAGGTTGCGGATGATTTCTCTAATTACCAGTTGTCCCGACTCCTCAATCGTAGTCGCACTTCCAAGAAGCTGGAGTCTGTACGTACTGCCCTCAAGTCCAGCGAGGCTGCCATCGTCAACCTGGGGGAGGAGGGTCAAGTCCATGAGGTGGAGTCTCAGCGGATAGCGTCGAGCGACTCCGCCCACTACATTCTCGTGAGAGGTGCTGATATCGACAGCGTGTCCAGTTCTCAAACCGACGAGGAGTCCGCGGACGGTCGCCATGACGACAGTAGCACGGCCTCTGAGCAGGGGGGATCTCTCACGAAGACCAGATGCCGGGAGGTTGGTGTGAGCCCGCTGGTCATGGAGACTGCGAGTAGTCGGCCTAGTGGCAGCAGGATCATTGATGAAGATGCCGGGAATTTGCCGGGAGAGGGGAAAATGCTGGCTCCAGATTACTTTGTGTTGAGCTCCGACAGTGAAGGTGAGGAAGGAGTGAAGATCGAGGAACAGTTAGCTATCCTTCAGGACATTCAGGCTACTCAGAAATTGCCCCAAGCTACTCTGGTTGGTGGTACGGAACTAGCAGTGCTTGAATCTGACGGAAGTGAAAGTGATTCAGATAGTGAGGTTGGCAAACTAGCTGGATTATCATCATCTTTGCAACAACCTAATTCTCTGCCGCCATTTTTACCAGCAACGTCTGGTAATGAAGCAACAATTGATCTGTCACAAAGTGTCGCTATCGGTAAGACATCTTTAATAACATCAGGTGATCACAGCTCATGTGGACTACCTCAGTCTCCACCTCCAGCGGCGAAAGAGGGAGGAGTCTCTCCCGATAGCCTCACCATCACAGAGACTGACGTGGCTCTGAGAGCTGATACGATAATGGCTCAGAATACGGCAGAGAACAACAGCTCCTCATGTGAACCTCTGGGAGGACCAGCTGCTGCAGGTGGTAGGGATAGTGGTGGAGTTACTTTTCAGGCATCGTCCTTGGAAAAGGGGAGGAGTTTGAATGAGGAGGGCGTGGCAGGAAGCAGTGGAATACATGATGTGAAGGGTGGCTTTGGAATGAAGAAAGAGTTGTTGGTTTCTGAAGATGTCAGAGAACAGGAAGAGATGGTGCCAATGAGCAGTATGGAGCAGGAATCAGGTGACGTGATTGTAAATGAGGATAAGGAGCTGGATAGGCGTGGTTTAGAGGAGGCGGAGTTAATAAGACGTGATGTAGAAGAGTTTGCTGCCCTTGTGGAAGAAGGTGTTGGAGCAGCCCAGGAGAAGTTAAGAGAAGATGTGTTGAGACTGGACAGACAAAGGACCCAGCAGAGCAGAGCAGCAACAGCTGTCTCCAATACCATGTATAAAGAAGCTCAGGTGACTATAAAGAAGCTCAGGTGACTGGGAGGGAGGGGGGGGGGGGGGGGGGGGGGAGGAGGGTAGTTGTTAAGAAGTAAGCTGCTTTTGGTGGAATGTATTAAGTAGAAGTGCTATATCAGAAAGTGAATTTTTCAAATTGCTCTAATCCCTCAACACCCTTAAGGGTGCTCACACATAGCAACGCTCGCGCGAGGCTTAATTGAGCCTTAAACCACGAAACCACGGAGTTGTAAAGGTAGTAGGCGGATCTTAAATACCCGCGCAGAGATAAGAGCTGCTAGGCAGCCGTGGTAAATTCGCGTGGTTACTGTAGTGTAACAAATTGGCGGGTAACAGCTGTTTATTCAATATAGAAGCTAGTTAGGAAGTCATGGGCAGGAGGCTTAAAACCAAGCAAAAGCAACAATTAATGGACGCAAGAGAAATAAATAAAATTCTCAGCCACTCTACAAGAGGTACTATATTAGCTAATCAGGTTCCACAATTTATTCTTTGTTATTGTTCTTAGCTGTGCTGAGAATTATCGAACAAAATGTACCAGGTGTCAACACCAATGCTCCTGAGGTACAGAGTTTCCTTTTGCCTGAGCCAACAATACACTCAGTGGAAGCTGGAACTGGTAATAAATGCAATATAACATGAAACTGAAACAATCAACACACAAATCAGTCCTGAAAAAGAAATAAATATTAAAAAAAACACAATAAATATATAGGTCCTATTAGTATGGACGTCACTGCTGTGGACTCTCATCCAGTCAGGAACCCTGATCCAGCTAGTGACATCACTCGTCCAGTCAGTGATGGGAGTCCTAGTCCAGTCTGGAGTACCCCTGCGCTCAGCTTGGCAGTTCCCAGCACCGAGCCGGAAGGTATAACTAGGGAAATTAGCCGAGAAATGATCAATACCAATTAATAGATAATTTCAATAGTGTACATTGTAATTTGGTATTATGTATTTAGGTACTATAGATTATAGGGTGCTAATTTTAGAGTTCCAATTTTTTGGAATTTCCTATGATTAAAAATACTTTGGTAGAGATTGTCAACTTAATGAAGAGTCCAGGTAAAATTATATTTTAAGATTTTTTTCCTATCCGATACAATTATAAACATTGCGGCATAAACAGTCTAGGGGCAGGTCTTTTGCCACTGGATCGGCATAAAAACAAGGGGCGAACTGACTTAGCAATAATTGATAGGTCAGAGGTCTTTTTTTTTTTTAAATAAAAAATTTTGGGTTGGTCGGGCCGCAAAACAAAATCAAATTGGTAGCTATGACTTAATCAATAAGTTATTAATTATTATTACTTTGTATTATGATTGTCATCATCATCATCATGACTTTTTATTTATATAGATGAAGAAGGATGGGGAAGAAGTTCTCCAGGGTGCATCACTATCAATGGAGAAGCTGCACATAAAAATTGTTGGGAGTCCTATTGAAGGTATGCAGCTAGCTACTGAAATACAATCAATACTACTTAATAATAATAATTACCTTGTAGGAGCCCATAGAGCACTTCCTGACGTTTTGGCACTGGAAAGAGTCTTCACCCATTCTGCTCTTGCTGGAAGTTTGGCTAACCTCTCTGTTCGGACTCCCCAAGTTCAACTGTCCCTGTGGATCAACCAGAGAAATACATATAGAAGGGCTGCAGCTTTGATTAAGTCACTGGGCAGACCTAACCTAACCTCAACTCAAGCCAAGAATCTGGACTCCCTTGGTATAGGCTACACAGAGCTCCTCCAGCTTCGAGAATACAGTGGTACCGCCGAAGTCTTTCTTACCGCTCTGAAGGACAAGGGGATACGGAGCAAGCCCCTGAGGGAGAAGCTTGCCAAGGCCATCGGCACCCGCTGAATCTTCACAGTTTATTTTATTTTATTATATACCCTGCAGAGCCACTGCATTCACAAAAGATTCCATCTTGTTGGTTCCAGCTGCTCTAGATAGTGCGCCCCGCCCCCACCTAGCTAATACGCGTATAGTTAATTCCGCATACTATGGGCGGGGCTCGATCTTTGCACAAAGGCAAAAGGGTGCGAGCCAATTGGAATCTATTTGCAGTCCAAGTCCAGAAGGGCGTGGAATTAGTGTTCCATTTTTGGTACAGCGGCATAATTTAACAAGGTAAAGAAAGTAGTCAGACTAGTTTTTTAATAAAGTTTACAGTTGTGACGCGACTGTAAAAAAATCACGTGGAAATGTGAATAAATATAAAGTGAAACGGAATTGAAAAAAACTAATCTGACAACTTTGTAACAATTAGCTAAAAGAAGCGGTGGACGGAATTTTGGCTTCGGTGGTCCTCCTCAGATTCCAAATAGATGCGTTTATTTTTGGGACTTTGAGGCTTCATATCTTTTGCCGCTCAGCGTTTGTGTCTGCCATTCTTGGTAAGTTCACTGTCTGCTGGTACATCTCGGAGATCCCCCAGACTGTGTGGACCTGCAAGGTATAGAATCGGAGTTATGTCCCATAGCAACAGCCAATTAACCTTAATTGATTTGCGTGGGCGGATCGCGTATCCGGTGTGCCAGCACCCTTAACATATACACTCATACCACACCACACCACACCACACACACACACACACACACACACACACACACACACACACACACACACCACAGGGGCAGATCCAGCACTAATGGCAGGGAGAGATGGTCAAAACATATGAAATTTATTTTAAATGTATTTAAGAATGAAGAGTACAAGTTAGCATGCAGCTCGTTAACAAAATTTTAGATTTCTCTATTGGTCTTGGTTGAAAACCTCTACCCCCCCTCCCCCCCTCCCCTCCTTTTTTAAAATTACTAAACCATACATATAATATATCTCCATTTAAATTCTTTTCAGGAGCTGTTGTCTCTATTTGGTATCCCTTACCTGGTTTCCCCGGAGGAAGCAGAAGCTCAGTGTGCTGCTCTGGAAGAGATGCGTCTGACCCACGGTTCCATTACTGATGATAATGACGTGTTTCTGTTCGGAGGGAAGACTGTCTACAGGCACTTCTTCTCTCAGTCCAAAGACTTGGAGGTCTACCGGGCTATGAATATAGAGAGCGTGCTCAGTAAGGAATTTCTAATTATCCTTTAGGCAGCACGGGAATGAATAATTTAAATTGCTTGTAGTTACTTCATTGTTAAGTTTTAATAATTCAAATTTGAGTTTTCTGCTGTAAATGTAGTGGTTCATACAGTGTCGTATTGATACCATCCATTAATCCACTGGGGTATTGCAGTGTATAAACTCGTCACGTGAATAATATGAAATACTAATGCGTGCTTATGTCCTGCTAGTTTTAATATTTATACTTGGTAAAAAAAATCTTTATGAAAGATGTTGATGCAAGTTAATTAAACATCTGAATTTTTTAGCTGATTATTATAATTGCTATAATAATTTTCTGATGCTAATATTGATGGGACTATCAACTGGCCAGTGAGAAATAAGTGGAGAGAAATACATACTTAGATTGGAATTTGTGTACACTGCTGCTAAACCGAAAAGGTGTGTGCTGTCCTTAGATACAAGTAGCTATTCCTCAAAGTGTATAATTGTAATTATAAACAAGTTATTACAATTCCTATATTAAAATACAAGTGCAAATATAATTGTTCTCAGATACGGATATTAGTTTGAGTGTATATCAATTTGCATACATGGAGGTTACATACAGATTCCACTTTTCCTAAATATTTGGCTTGGCCTGTGTTTAATCCATGTTGCAGCGTGTAAGCTAAGTGTGAAAATTAGATGAGTTATACTACATATCTATCAGACAACATTGCCCTTTTTCATGAACAATTTGCAAGCTGATTTGATTCTAAAAATAGATTGTCACCTCCAGTCGCTGAAATTGGTCCTCTGTGGTGGGTACTTGCCGCCAATCTACTTCTAAGCCACAGAAAATGAGTGTGTATAGAGATAAACTCAATGACAAGTATTTGAGGGGATGGTTAGTAATATTGTTATTTGATACGAGATGTAACTGGCTTACCCAGCTAGCATAGCATCGCCCAGTGTCATGGTGTGTAAAGTAGGCATTGAAGCTTGTTACTTGTTGTTGGCACTTGGAATTGTATATGCTGGTACAGTATGTGGGTTGAAAGCCTTTATACCAACTATTTAATCAGAGACAGTAAAGCATTGACACCCCATTTAGTCCAGCAGATAAGAAAAATTATTGTGACAGTGTGGACCAAAGCATGAAACTTGGTATGCAGGTTTGGTTTGGCATATATAACAGTATCAGAAGGGGTGCCCCAAAACATTGTTTAATTAAAAAAAATTTTTTTAAAGTGTGTAATTTTGATTAACAGTTAATTATGTAAAATAGCTCAATATAAATTGTTTATTATAATGTATTGTGGTTTAATACTTTAATGTTAATGATTAGGAGTCACCTGATATTACAGGCAGCTAGACTATTTAATAGAACTAGCTACCCTGATAGCTAGCCAGGTGTAGCAAGTTTCAGAGAATTTATTTCAGTAGAATAAAACCATAATATTTCGGCTTGTGGAGCCTTCTAGTGGTTACTGAACTGAATGAGGGTGACTGAACAAGGAACTTTGTATAAACAGATGATACAGATCATGAGATCATTGTGTGGTGGGGCACAGCCCCTGGGAATGTTAGTTGGTGTTGGACAATTTCTGTGACATGTGAGTTGTACTTGGGAGGTGTGAAGGTGTAGTCATAATTTAATTAGTGGCCCCTCCAGAATGACTGCCACTAATTCAATTATGACTACACCTTCACACCTCCCAAGTACAACTCACATGTCACAGAAATTGTCCAACACCACTTGTTCAGTCACCCTCATTCAGTTCAGTAACCATAGAAGGCTCCACAAGAAATATTATGGTTTTATTCTACTGAAATAAATTCTCTGAAACTTGCTACACCTGGCTAGCTATCAGGGTAGCTAGTTCTATTAAATAGTCTAGCTGCCTGTAATATCGCCATTTTTTATTTTCGCTATAATAATTGTATTGGATACGCAAATAAAAAAATTCGCGGGTATCGCCGATTATATTGACCAAAGTTTCTTGTAAGACATTTTTTGTAAAGGAATGTATATCTGGATGGCACCCCTTCTGATATTGCTGTACATACCTTCAACAAACACTGTGCTAAGTTTCATGCTTTGGTCCACTCTGTCACAATATTGCATCAAAAGTACAATTTCCCACTGGACTAATCGGAGTATTGAACGGTCACGTCATTCAGATTAGGTCAATTTATAGAAAAATACATCGAAATTTAAAATGTACGATTTTCTCAACTGCCCTTTTCCCCGCCCATTTCCCGCCCATCTTCTCTTCCATTTCATTAATTATATATGAAAGTTGTGACTCCTTGATATAGCACAAGCTCAGTCTTGATCCCTCTTGTGTAGATTGATTCCCTTTGTCAAAGCCACTTGGTGACTCTAGTAATAGCCATGGATTGAAAATAAACAACAACAATGACAAAAAGTAAGCAAGCAAACAAACAAACAAACAAAAATGCAAGGCATGTTTACTTTAAGACATCTCTGGAGTTTGATCGTATTTGTATGGTATTGGCTTTCCGTGTCATGTATTGCGTATGTGTAGGTCTGTCCAGGGATCGACTCATTCTGCTCGCCTACTTGCTGGGCAGCGACTACACTGAGGGACTGGAGGGAGTGGGCGTGGTTGCTGCCATGGAAATACTGCGGGACTTTCCCGGGTCTCAGCTAGAGCCTCTTCAGAAGTTGAAGTGAGTCTGAGTGTGGAGAATGGGGAGAAATATGTATCGCTAAATTAATGTCTCATACATGCACACTCTCGATTATTATTATATTTTCCAGAAAGTGGCACGAGGAAGTGAACAGAAATTCACCTTTACCTAAGAACGAGAAGAGCTTTCAAAGGAAGCTGGTAAGTGGTGGTCAAATTATCTGGTTCATTTAGCACAAATATTTGGCAAAATATCATCAGATGTGAGATGGAAAGTCTTTATGTGTGTTCTGGTTAGAGACAGTCCTATATTGAAGAAGACTTCCCTAATCCATCCATCCGGAGTTCTTACCTGGAGCCTCTGGTGGATACCTCGGAAGAGAAGTTTGAATGGGAATCTCCTGATCTGGACATGCTTAGAAGGTAAGGGGTTTCCTCTCAGAGTGGGTAATGGTTCATGAACAAAAAATGTTGTACATGTTGGAATACACTTACTTTTAAGTTTTTTGACTCTAATGGCTGTGGGCATGTTTCTGGCCAAGTAAACATACATACATACATACATAAATACATACATATATACATACATATATACATACATATATACATAAATACATACATATATACATACACACACATACATACATACATACATACATACATACATACATTGAGATAATAATATTTTAACTCTTGGCTAAAGCTGTAATTTATTGTGTGTGTGTGTGTGTTAGTTTTGCAACCAGCAGAATGGGTTGGTCTTCTCAGAAAGTAGATGAAGTCCTCTTGCCTGTAGTGAAGAGACTTCACATGGAGGCAGCTAATGAAGGACAGACCAAGATCACTCAATTCTTTACCAAGCAACCACCCGGAGGATCACACCCCCAAGTGCCACTCCCACAAAGCAAAGCGATCAAAAGCAAGCGAGTCAGGCATGCTGTCACCAGGATAAAAAATAGAGGTAAAGAACAGTTGTTTTTTTTCGTTTTTTTTTTCTTCTTCTTTTATTTATTTTTTTAAATTTATTTATTTAATTTATTTTTTACAATTGACATTGTATGTAATTGTATTTTTTTTGGGGGGGGGGTTAGTTTGGTAAGGTGTGGGTAACCATGGCCGTTCTTAGAATAAGTGGATCTGTTCCCCACAGATCAGAGTTCTGAAAGTGACTTGTCTCCTTTGCGTCAGTCAGCATCTCCTAGTCCTATCAAAGTACGCAAGCGTCCAGCGTCAAGTGGGAAGAGCTCATCGGCAAGAGGAAGGACAGGGGCAAGAGGCAAACAGCAACAACAGAGAAAAGGAGGACACAAACAAGCCACTAAGAGACAAAAGATGGCCACCGCTGTTCCTGATGAAAGTTTGGGAAAGGAAGTGATACATCACAGTGTGGTTGGACTCTCTGCTAGCAGTAGTAGTAGTGATGAAGATGAGTTTGATAGGATTATGAAAGATTCAAATTTTTGAATAAATCAAGCATTGTATGTAGTGACATTTTTATGATCATATTTTTCAAGTTAAAAAAAAAAATCAAAACTTTATATCAGTAAAACTAAACAGAATATAGTTCGATACAGATAATAATAAATTAATAGTAACCTTTAAATCAACAATACATAAAGGAAAATAAATAAACAAAGAACAAATTCAGTCGCCTGTACTGTCTAGCACTGCTACACAGTTCCCTCGCTGGACAGCAACTGACAGATGCTGGATCAAAAACTTTTTATGAAATGATTGTCCCCTCTCTGTGTATGTGAATGGGTAAGTGAAGTTAGTTTTCATTAATTTCTTCTGCACAGCAAGCGTTAAAAAAACAACTAGTTTTCAGTGCAAGAGCTCTCAACCTGTTTTTAGTGTTGTGGTCCAGCAAAATACCCAACAGAGTTGGAAATGTTTGAGTAAAATCTCCAGTTTTTGTTGTTGGTCTACACTGATGACTAGTTGTATAGACATGATAAAATTGGCTTGGTTTCCTACAATTTTTTTCTTTTGCATTGCAATTTACTGTGAAACTTCTTTTCTTATCCTTCACCATCTCTTGCTTCTCCATACTGTAGCCAGCATTCATGTTTTCACTGGTTATATTAAAATCACATAATACATCCACTCATGTGTGCTGGTTTTACAGTTGCAGGCCTAATCCCTCTGAAACAGCCAAAGCCTCAGTTAGTACCAATAAAGATGACACTAGTCTAGCGCATAGGCCATCAGAGTGTCACAAACTTCTTAGGTTCTTGTATTGTAAGTGATAGCAAACACACACTACTCTGGGTAATATTTAACATTTTGCAATGATTAAAAAAAAAAATGACTTGGTGATTCAAAGCCTAACTCTCTCCTGGAACCCATGCATGAATTTGCCCCTGTGATTAAAGAGAGCATAATTAGTTCTGTTGTCGAGGCTGTCATAAGTGCACATGTTGAGCTCCGTGGTTCGCTGGATGTCTTTGAAGTCGCCCATCATGAGAAGGACAGCCATCATACAGAGACCACACGCCAACAAGCACTCTAAGAAAATCTAATGAACACACAAGATGTATGAGCAGCAATCAAGTAAATAAGTACAGGGTGAGTGTCATTAGGACTTACGTCATTTGGCAGTGTGGTGTACTCCTCTTCTGCTAATCGTAGAAAAGAACGATCTGCAGAGCAAACAATTCCACGATATAGAATGTGCATTAAATAAAATAATTATAAAAACACTCGAACTTTGAGCTTACATTGTCCCGCAGAATAGGCAGCGTGACCGAGAAGAAAAAATCCAATAAACAGAACACCTTTATACATAACCTTCATAGCAGCTTTCTTTACAATAACGTCTATATTATACTTATAGATGAGATGAAAAAACTCTCCTCCGATTTAGTGACGTCCACTTACCAAAGTCACACCTCTGAGCTAACTTTACCAAACGCTTTCCCCCCCCCCGCTAATAAACCACGCCCATGGAAGCAGCAATTTCCTATTATAATATTATTGACCAGAAGAATAAGATTTATTAGTATTCAGCCCTTGCTCAAAGTAATTCTCTGCAAAGTATGGCTGCGCGTGCTGGTCTGGACTTGTTGGTGATTGGAGGCGGCTCCGGTGGCCTGGGGTGCGCGAGGAGAGCGAGCCAGCTCGGTGCAAAAGTGGCCATAATTGAGCATGGACGTCTTGGTGGTACCTGTGTAAGTTGTTCGACTAGGCTGGGGTCTGTAGCGTGTTCTATTATATGCTATATGCTCATTTTGATATTATGGGATGGCTGATAGAGTGTGAAGAGGATGCTGATAGCTATGGTGATAAAACTTGAATTATTAACTGAATGTAATGGCCTGTTTTATGACAGCTAGATATGTCAATTCTCGTCCCTTAGTCGCTCATCTTTTTGCTTAATGTCAACTATGCAGTTAATTATAACCTATTCTTCATGTTTAGTTGTTGCTGTGTTTATTGATACATTGTCCTGTTCTTTCCTACCTTTCGCACTTAGTGATAATATTATTCTTTAATTAGCATTAAATGGTAAGGAGGGTAGTATGCATTGTGATTATCTAAATTTCAAATTCGATTTTATTATCTCAGTTTTTTTTTAATTTTTCATGTCAGACATTCAGTCTCATCTCACATGCTAGTTGCTAAGCAATGAGGAGTGAAGTATATTCACGACCCCTAAACCATTCATGACTTGACACAATTGGATATTTAAGATATTCACACGATACAGAATATCAAAGTGAGCAGACATGGATGTTGTTGGTAATAAAATATGTAAATAGCCACAGACAACCTTGTAGTAGTTGACTCAATAGCCACAGACAACCT
>WLWD01000960.1_pt1 | contig 37956 bp, 25 predicted proteins | sample 6712731 | NCBI WGS metagenome assembly WLWD01 (sample SAMN12718690, study PRJNA576275) | sponge metagenome | isolation source: marine sponge | host: Mycale hentscheli | place: New Zealand: South Island, Marlborough, Capsize Point | collected 2014-11-01 | reverse complement strand
GGGTACAGGGGGTCTATAGGAGTTGGTACAGGGAGTCTATAGAAGTTGGTACAGGTAGACGATAGGAGTGGGTACAGGGAGACTATAGGAGTAGGTACAGGGAGTCTATAGGAGTCGGTACAGGGAGACGATAGGAGTGGGTACAGGGAGACGATAGGAGTGGGTACAGGGAGACTATAGGAGTGGGTACAGGGAGACTATAAGAGTGGGTACAGGGAGACTATAGGAGTGGGTACAGGGAGTCTATAGGAGTGGGTACAGGGAGACTATAGGAGTTGGTACAGGGAGTCTAAAGGAGTGGGTACAGGGAGACTATAGGAGTTGGTACAGGGAGTCTATAGAAGTTGGTACAGGTAGACGATAGGAGTGGGTACAGGGAGACTATAGCAATGGATGCAGGGAGACTAGGAGTGGGTGCAGGGAGACTATAGGAGTGGGTACAGGGAGTCTATAGGAGTGGGTACAGGGAGTCTATAGGAGTGGGTACAGGTAGACTATAGGAGTGGGTACAGGTAGTCTATAGGAGTGGGTACAGGGAGTCTATAGAAGTTGGTACAGGGAGTCTATAAGAGTGGGTACAGGTAGACTATAGGAGTGGGTACAGGCAAACTATAGGAGTGGGCACAGGTAGACTATAGCAGTGGATGCAGGGAGACTATAGGAGTGGGTGCAGGGAGACTATAGCAATGGATGCAGGGAGACTATATGAGTGGGTACAGGTCAGTGTTGTGGTAATTGAAATTGGTAATTGTAATTAGCTGTAATCATTACACCATCTGCAGTAATTGTAATTGTAATTGTAATTGCATACCTGTAATTGGCAAGTAGTTGGGGTCAAAGACCACTTTGGTAAAGGGTCAGTTGTAAAGCACATGGCTGAATTAAAACAAAATTACAAACTTTGTGGGCCCTATTACGTGACCACTTGTCCTGAGGAGGCGATGTGATGTAATTGTATGTAATTGCTAACAGATTTGTTGTAATTAGTTCTTAAAGGTGTAATTGGTAATTGAAATTGTAATTGAGAAGCAAAAATTTTAAGTAATTGTAATTGTAATTGATTACTTTACTCCTGTAATTGCCACAACCCTGGTACAGGTAGACTATAGGAGTGGGTACAGGGAGTCTATAGGAGTGGGTACAGGGAGACTATAGGAGTGGGTACAGGGAGTCTACAGAAGTTGTTACAGGGAGACTATAGGAGTGGGTACAGGGAGACTATAGGAGTGGGTACAGGGAGACTATAGGAGTGGGTACAGGGAGACTATAGGAGTGGGTACAGAGTGACTGTAGGAGTGGGTACAGGGAGACTATAGGAGTGGGTACAGGGAGACTATAGGAGTGGGTACAACGTGAAAGGTAGGAGTGGGGTACAGGGAGGGAGACTATAGGAGTGGGACAGGGAGGGGGGGGAAACTATAAGAGTGGGTTTGGTACAGGGAAGGACTATAGAGTGGGTAAGGGAGGACTATAGGAGTGGTACAGGGCGAGGACTATAATAGTGGGTACAGGGAGTCTATAGGAGTGGGTACAGGGCGTCTATAGGAGTGGGTACAGGGAGACTATAGGAGTGGGTACAGGGAGATATAGGAGTGGGTACAGGGAGACTATAGGAGTGGGTACAGGGAGACTAAGGAGTGGGTACAGAGTGACTGTAGGAGTTATATGTTATATTTCGATTATTTACCTTGCTACTCTCAATTCCAATATGATATTTCAATGATGAGATCACTTGTGCACTGCCTCATCAGTCTCTGATGTTACACATACTACAACAGCTCCAGCAGTCGTCATCACACTTTACTACAAAAATAAAGGGATTAATTGCACAACTTAAATGTGTAGGCTCGAATACCAGCTGCTAACTCAGCCAACTTATAACACACAGAGAGTAATGCGCATGCATTATTAAATATAGAAAAAAAGCCACAAATCAACCAAATACTAATATTACAGTCTACAAATTTTATTACGACGTGGCCATCACTACAATCATCTTCACTATCACTTCATCATATTTCATTATCACGTCATCATCATACAACATTACCATCATCATTACTTATCCACCACCAATCTGATCCTCATCATCATCATCATCAAAGCTCGAAGGATATCAGAAACTACCATTCAATATCCTGGCCAGACTATTCCTTTCATAACCAGCTATTACAGAGTTGCTTAACCTTACCGATAGCCTACAAACTCTTCAGTTTGGGATCAATGTGGTTTTTATAGCTATGCTTTTTTTGAAAAGCTATACAAGGGTCAACGAAGATGTTAAAATATTACTGGGTCGGGGGCCATGAGAAAAAACACTCAATTACCCGTTTGGATTAACCCGATAACTGGATATTCGTTCCACCTCTAATAATAATCACTTACCATCACCATCACTACCATTATTGGCTCTACCATAATCACTAACATCATTATCAGTACTATCATTATCATAACTACCATCATCATAATTATCATCATCATCACCATCATCATGGCCATCATCCTCATCATCATCACTATCAACATCACCACTACCATAATCACCACTGTCACCATCATTATCACTACCATAATCATCATCGTTATCAAGGTTTCATACAAACTATGGGAACTCTGGGATCCCCTCCCCTAAGGTCAGTTTTCCCTCCTAAATTTAGTCCCCCCCCCCCTAACATTTTTTTTAACTTGACTGAAATTTTTTTATGAAAAATAATAATGATCAGTATAAGTACATATGAAAAACTATATCTTAATTACTCTACTGCTAGTTTCTCTTAAAAGGGCAAACAATTTTTCAAAATCATGACTGTCTAGTTCTGGTCCTTCAATAGCAATTCATAATAGTTTGTCTAAGTTTTCATCTAATAATCTGTGTCATAGTCGTGATGTCACCATTTTCATGTGGCTAAAATATTTTTGTGATTATACAAAATTTCCCCCACCCCTAACGAAAAACCCTGTATGAATCCCTGATCACTACCATAATCATACCACCATCAACACTATCATCAACACTATCATCATCATCACCATCATCTTCCTCATCATCATTATCACAACCATCATCATCACCATCATTATTACTACCATAATCATCATCATTACCCCCATCATCACTGCTATCACCATCCTCATCACCTCTACCATCGTCACCATTATCTTTCTCATCATCATCATCAATACCATAATCATAATCATCATCATCGTCATTACCATAATCCTTCAAACTATTGGTCAAATTAAGTGATGATGTTTACATATGACAACTAGTGGTAGCTGTTTTGAGGAGTACCACACTCTGCTATTTGATGTGTTCATACAAACCTTATCAATATAGAAGTATATGCATTTATAACCTGTTGCCTGAGCAACCACATTTGTTGTCAAGTACTATAAATCTGATACAGTACATATATGATTATTTTTTTGGTCATTTTCCAATAAAATTTAATGTTTGCTCAAACCAAAAATGAAAATAACCAAAAAAATGATAGTGTTTTGAATAAAATGAAGTCCATTTTATTTATGTCAGTCAATAGCATACTTGAAACTGTAAGATGCTGTTGTTCTGACCTCTAGTACAGTGGTGGGGTTTCTAATGAGCCATGTCCAGTCCTTTCTAACACCCAGCTAATTCTGAATTAATATAGTATTGAACGGTGTTCTCTTTTATTTCTTCTGAGATATTTGCATTTCGTCACTTTGATAATTAAAGCGCAGCTATTGAAAATCAAACTTCTGTTTTACGTAACTGCATTAGTGTCATCAGAATTTTTTGGATCACTTCCATCTTAAAAAATGGCTGCAAAGAACAAAAATTTGTCATGGTAACTACTATGTCCACAGGCTAATCAGTTAGTATTACAATTAACAAACCCATCGTCACTTGAGCTTTACTCTCATGTTTCAGGAGTAATTGCAATAAATACAAACCTCAATTACAGGAACTGGTGATGTGCTTGAGCAGAAAGGGCGAGCGAGCCAGTGCACAAACGAAACACTTCAAAAGAGTCTATTAGTCTATTTCTAATCTTGCTTAGATAATATTGATTGCTAAGCGTAGTCGTTGTGACCATTATTTACTTTAACTAACAAGTACAGAACCACTTTCTTACCTCAATTTCCTGAGTACTGGTATTTTCTGTAGTCTCTAATATCGCATTCTGACTATCTGAGTAACCAGTAGCTTTTGACAAGTACTCACAGCTACTAAAAAAGGCGAGTTTTTAAAATTACATCTGGTAAAGGGTTTCAATACCATAGTAACCATTCACCATAACATTTTGCGACTTTTAAAATTGAAGTTCTAAAGAATTACTGCACAGTGTTGAGTATAACAGTAAGTTTTTAAGACCAAGGTGCATCTTATATCATTCAGAAACAACCTAATGCGAAGGGGTAAATAATTAATTTCCTTGAATGATATGGGATCGCTAAACGAAAATGTTCTGTTTAGTGGAGGTATGGGAAGGGGTAGACCACGAAGCAAAAACAAAAACACAAGGGTCAACATACGAATGACATATGTACGTCCACACATAAACAAATATCCCCCATTTGCAATTGTGTTACCCCTGAGAGTGTCTCGTTCGCTTCACTCTCCCACCAACTATTACATACTGTACAATATAACACATATACACAAGGGGAATACGGGAAAATTTCACTAGTTCTTATTGAAAGCAACTGGCTTCAAATAAGGATAAGTAACTATGTAGCTAGAAAAGAGGTGTTCTTTGCTACTAAATAGTTAGTTCAGTAAGGACTGAACAGTTTTGCAGTGCAACTGAGTTTTTATCAAGACATAATCAAAGGTAACAGCATTTCATTACTAATCATAAATGGTAATAATAAGTGGTGGTAGCATCAGGAACAATGCACCTCTTTCCAAGGTAAGGTGCTGAATGGTTGTATACAGTAACTGTAAAACAAAAAAATAGCAATACATTAGCATTTTTATGTAACACAATACTGTCTCCCTATCACGATTCATTGATGTTCATATATATCCATTAAAATTTGTGGGTCAAAAATTTGTGCGTTCTCTAAGGTAATCACTGGTGGGTGAGGCTAATACAATAGTGGTGGATGCGGCTAAATAATTAGTGGTGGGCGTGGCTATGGTCCTTGAAGCTCCTCTGGAGAAGTTGATGTCAAAGAACAATACACAGGCCCTTTAAACATAATGATACCTCTAATCAGGCAAGAAATGAAAGCTAAGGTAAGAATTGTTCTAGGCAGAGGATAGAAATACACCAGTCAAAATAAAATAAGGATTGACTAAGTTAGATTGTCTATTACATACACCCAGTCTATTAGACAAGCACTATCACTTGACTCTGCTGCACTTGTACACTAAACATAAGGACATCCCATGGAATGTCCCATGGGATCGTGGGATGGGATGGACATTTTATGGCATTTCTGGACACCTATGGGTATGTCAAACAGCACAATAACCAAGAAGACCAACCACCGCCACTGATCTAATAGGAAAAAAGTCCAGGAATTTTGTAGACTTAACTGCATCCCGTAACATAACCTAGTTATGCAGACCAACCCTTTACCTGACCGCTATGCTGGGAAAGGGTGTGGAACTTCGACCATATACATTTTGTTTCATTCATTATTTTACCTTGAACAGCTTATGGTGTGGTTAGCTCCATTGCGAGAACCTGACCATTATGTAGTTTTTAAAATTAATTTGTGGTTTATGCCACTTTTAAGTAACTCGGCACTTTTAGTCCCGGTCTGCCTCTCGACTCTGTACTGAAGAAAAATTGTATATTTTTCTAGCTTATTGATGCAGTTTTGAAACCATCAATTTCATAAGAATTTTTCCAACATCAAATTTATTACTACAAGAAGCAAGTTCTGAACACTTGTTATCTACTCTGCAGCATTTTCATTCCAGCCAGCAAAACAATATTCACAACTGAAACAGCTTGGAGGTACGCGAAACCACAGCATAATCAAGTCAACCAACCAACCACAATTAGAGACAGTAGAAACCATGTTAAGGCACCAAATTTTAATAACATTTTTAAAGAACGAAATACGTACAGTGAAAGTTTCAGATCACCTCAGCATAGAGGTTGGGTAAAGGGTCTGATCTGTGAGACCAGTCAGAGACAATCAAATTCAAAAGGGTAAATCATTAAATTTCCTAAGATGATCAGGTAAAGGATAAAAAGATTTCCATTCTGTGGAGCATGGGAAGGAACCGACCACCAAGTGAATGCAATGTGAGAGTTAAAGTACAAAAAAGACATGTACATCCAAGAATACTTGCTCACCAATAATAATAATAAATGACAACATCAACAACAATAATAACAACAACTGCTATTCTTCAGCACCTAGCTTACTATACGAAACATCAGAGTTGAAGAATCGGGGAGTTGTACTTCAGTATACATATTGAGGCTAAGAAGACTTAATTATGAGAGGAATTAGTAACTTAACACTGGTGGACATTACTGATGAATGAAGTGATAAAAGCATAAACCACAGTCTCCAATCTCTATGCCAAGCCTTAGCTGGAAACTCCAACTAAGCAATTACTGTTCTGTACTCACATCTAAACTGTTGCTACATGTGCTTATTACCATGTGACAAGAGTCCACGTCCTACACATACTTCACTCTATGTAACTGATGCATATCATGCCCTGTGCAAAATTACCTTAAACTAATAACATGTTCCTTCACCAGACAATGGCAATATTAATGAGACCAACAACCTATCCCTAGGCTATACAAATGTGACCGACTACAGGAAAACCGGGCACAACGCGGCACCCTTCGAAAAAAAATTTGTGCACTTACAGAGTTGTCGGCGTCCAGATATTGAGCTCTCCAAGTTTTATCGCCGTAGCTTAAGTCGTTCCCACTATAATAGACCTAACCATTCCCTTCCGTCGGCTTGAAACAATACATTTTTAAGAAATCGATCGATCTTTTCTCGATATTTACGCACGCCGTGTTGTGCCCGGTTTTCCTGTAAACGGTCACTAATACACATTCCCCCCACCCCAAACAGCAGCCACCGGAAAGTCATTATTAGTCACATAAATAACTTATACACTGGCCTTCATTATAAAATGTTTTTATCTCAAATAAAACTGATACAAATGGGTCAATATACTTCCACGAATAGACTTCTTGTATATGAGGGGGAGGGGCACAATGTTTAAGCCATTCACCGGCACGTCATCTCCAAACAAAATTGAAACAAATAGGACATCACACCTCCATAAATAGAGGCTTAACATATTGGGCATACCAATAATCACTAGCTTGAGTATGTGCACACACATTCCCTAATTAGGCACCACCTTAATAAAGAATAATAACACACATGTCACACAATTTGGTTACCATCCATCAAATAGCATATTGGTTAGTGTGTTTTCGGTACTCACTTCCACATTGAGCAACTTACGTGCTGCGAGGAAATTCAGCCTTGCTGATAAATATCCAGGGGTGTTCAAAGGAGTCACCACCTACTTCTATGTCCTAAAGTCACACTAAAATAGTAATGTAATGGCATCTAGAGAGTGTGTGTGAGGGGGGAGGGTAATAACCGCTTTTTTACTGGGTGGTACTATAAAGTCATGAGACGAGCAGAAAAGGCTACACTAGTACTCAACCATAAATTTCTGGAATATCCCACCGAACTATTTTGTATCAACAAAAATCGATGAGATACTGAACAAAACTCCAAGTAAAATGGCACTCACAATTAGTTTTATTATGTTAATTCCATTACCTCCTGCACATTAACGCCACGTAGTTTAGAACGCCTATTCTTGCCCCATCGATTAGTCTGACCAGTTTCCCCATCCCCACGCAGAGGTATGTACTGTACTCTCCCTCCTTTTCGTCCACAAAGAGCGCGCGCAATAGATCAGCATACATGACGATCGCTGAGTTTACCTAATCTGACTAGGCGGTGCCTATAAAGTTGCTATAGTTACGAAGGAAGTAAAACTAACAACGAATGGAACTTATTCGGGTAGCTATGTATATTATCAGCTAGCGTTTAAAAACTAGTGATGTGCTTGAGCACAAATGGCGAGCGAGCCTAAAGACTATACTATTTTTATATGAATGATTTTGACTTCTAACACTGAAGCTACTGAAAATAAGGTCCAGTTTTTAAATTTAGCATAAAGGGTAAAGGGATTTCAGTGCCATAGTAACAACTCTCTGCAACTGCTTGGAAGGAAGAAAAAAAACAACAAAACAATACACGTTATTTAAAAGTTTTCTTTGTGATATTCTTTAGCTAAGTAGTGGTTGTAACACACAATGCTTTGACACAACTGGACATGCACCTACACAGACTTACCTTCGCAGTAGTCTAGTGGACAATGTATTTTCAAGTAAATACTGTTGCGCACGGCTTATAACCATGACAAAGAGCGCATTGACTTACCACCACCACTAACTCGAATAGAAATGGAAGTCCCTTAAGTTTTCAAGTTTGAACTGCACCCGCAAAAGAATTCAAAACGGTAAACAATTCAATTTCTAGGGTGATACGGGTACTCATCGATAAACTAGAGGATTCTGTTTAGTGCAATTTGGGACGGGGTGGACAACCGAACTAACACAAAAACGCAAGGGTCAAAGTACAAAAATGCCTTATGTACATCCAAACATATAATATAAACTAGTGGTGTGCTTGAGCACAAATGGCGAGCAAGCCTGATGTTAGGTAACATAAAACTAAGTATTGTTACTATGTTTTAGCTTAGTTCATGCAAACACTATAATAGCAGTTATGACCTTTCATTTCAGCAAACAAATACAAAATCACTCTCTTACCTGATTAATGGTAACTTTTGTAGTATCAAACATCAACCATTCTGATAATCTCAATCACCAGTAACTCTTGAACAAGCTCTCAGCTACGATAAAAAAATAAACCGGTGTTATTATTTGTAATTTTAGCCAACAAATATGAAATTACTACTTACTTACTACTTAGGTAAAGGGATTTCAGTGCCATAGTAACAATTCTCTGCAACTGCTTGAATTGAAGGGAGAAAAAACAACAACAAAACAATACACCTTATTTAAAAGTTTTCTTTGTGATATTCTTTAGCTAAGTAGTGGTTGTAACACACAATGCTTTGACACAACTGGACATGCACCTACACAGACTTACCTTCGCAGTAGTCTCGTGGACAATGTATTTTCAAGTAAATACTGTTGCGCACGGCTTATAACCATGACAAAGAGCGCATTGACTTACCACCGCCACTAACTCGAATAGAAAAACTGCACCCGCAAAAGAATTCAAACTGTAAACAATTCAATTTCTAGGGTGATATGGGTACTGATCGATAAACCCGAGGATTCTGTTTAGTGCAATTTGGGACGGGGTCGACCACATAACTAACACAAAAACGCGAGGGTCAGAGTACAAAATGACATACGTACGTCCATATATATAAATAAACTAGTGGTGTGCTTGAGCACAAATGGCGAGCGAGCCTGATAGTTAGGTAACATACAATTAAGTTTTGTTACTATGTTTTAGCTTTGTTCATGCAAACACTATAATAGCAGTTATGACCTTTTATTTCAGCAAACAAATACAAAACCACTCTCTTACCTGATCATGGTAACTGTTGTAGTATCAAACATCTGCCATTGTGATAATCTCAATCACCAGTAACTCTTGAACAAGCTCTCAGCTACGATAAAAAATAAACCAGTGTTATTATTTGTAATGTTAGCCAACAAATAAGGAATTACTACTTACCTCATTCTTGAGTATTGATAACTTCTGTAGTATCAAATTGAAGTTACTTTGACCATCTGAATTACCTTGAATTCTTGACAACAAGCTGTCACCTACAAAAACAAAAGACAATCAATTTCAGCACACAAATACAAAATTACTTTCTTACCTCATTTTCTTGAGCAGTGGTAAGTTTTGTAGTACCAAATTTGAGTTATTCTGACTACTGTTGACAACAAGCTCTTTGCTATAAAAAAGAAAGGCCAGAGTTATTTTTGCATATTTAGCTAACAATATGGAATTACGTACTTACCTCAGCATCCCTCGAGTAGTAGTAGCTTCCTTAACATTAATACTTTATGTGCTTACATACGCTTTTCAGAAGTAGTGATAGCTCTCTTAGTACAGACTACAGGTGGCTCTTGACAACTAACAAGCCACACTTAGCCGGAAAAACGAAGTTTGAATTTAACTCTGGTAAAGGGTCTTCAATGCCGCCATAGTAACCGGTCGAATCAACTTTTTGTTTCTTGAAAAGCAAGCGTTTTCGCAGGAATTTTCTCACACTTTGGAGCTTAAGTATAAAGTAAGGTTTGCTTAATGCTGTAGTTTCAGAATAAACTGGAGTCAAGCCTAAAAAGCCGTGTTTTTTCGGAGAAAAAATTTCTCGGCGCGCGCGTTTATAGAGCATATGTACCATCCATACATACATACATACTAGTGGTGTGCTTGAGCACAAATGGCGAGCGAGCCTAAAGACTATACTATTTTTATTGACTTCTAACACTGAAGCTACTGAAAATAAGGTCCAGTTTTAAATTTAGCATAGCCATACAGGGTAAAGGTATTTCAGTGCCATAGTAACAACTCTCTGCAACTGCTTGAATTGAAGGAAAAAACAACAACAACAAAACAATACGCGTTATTTAAACTTTTTCTTTGTGATATTCTTTAGCTAAGTAGTGGTTGTAACACACAATGCTTTGACACAGCTGGACATGCACCTACACAGACTTACCTTGGCAGTAGTCTAGCGGACAATGTATTTTCAGGTAAATACTGTGCGCACGGCTTGTAACCATGACAAAGAGCGCATTGACTTACCACCGCCACTAACTCGAATAGAAATGGAAATCCCTTAAGTTTTCAAGTATTAACTGCACCCGCAAAAGAATTCAAAACGGTAAACAATTCAATTTCAGGTACTGATCGATAAACCAGAGGACTCTGTTTAGTGCAATTTGGGACGGGGTCGAACAAATAACTAACACAAAAACGCGAGGGTCAAAGTACAAAATGACATACGTACGTCCAAACATATATACAAATAAACTAGTGATGTGCTTGAGCACAAATGGCGAGCGAGCCTAAAGACAATATTTATATATGAATGATTTTGACTTCTAACACTGAAGCTACTGAAAATAAGGTCCAGTTTGTTTATTTAGCATACAGGGTAAAGGGATTTCAGTGCCATAGTAACAACTAACTCTCTGCAACTGCTTGAATTGAAGGGAAAAAACAACAACAAAACAATACACGTTATTTAAAAGTTTTCTTTGTGATATTCTTTAGCTAAATAGTGGTTGTAACACACAATGCTTTGACACAACTGGACATGACCTTCGCAGTAGTCTAGTGGACAATGTATTTTCAAGTAAATACTGTTGCGCACGGCTTATAACCATGACAAAGAGCGCATTGACTTACCACCGCCACTAACTCGAATAGAAATGGAAGTCCCTTAAGTTTTCAAGTTATAACTGCACCCGCAAAAGAATTCAAAACGGTAAACAATTCAATTTCTAGTATGATACGGGTACTGATCGATAAACCAGAGGATTCTGTTTAGTGTAATTTGGGACCGGGTCGACCACATAACTAACACAAAAACACGAGGGTCAAAGTACAAAATGACATACGTACGTCCAAACATATATACAAACTAGTGGTGTGCTTGAGCACAAATGGCGAGCGAGCCTGATAGTTAGGTAACATAAAATGTTACTATGTTTTAGCTTACTTCATGCAAACACTATAATAGCAGTTATGACATTTGATTTCAGCAAACAAGTACAAAATCACTCTCTTACCTTATTAATGGTAACTTTTGTAGTATCAAACATCAACCATTCTGATAATCTCAATCACCAGTAACTCTTGAACAAGCTCTCAGCTACGATAAAAAATAAACCAGTGTTATTATTTGTAATTTTAGCCAACAAATATGGAATTACTACTTACATCATTCTTGAGTATTGATAACTTCTGTAGTATCAAATTGAAGTTACTTTGACCATCTGAATTACCTTGAATTCTTGACAACAAGCTCTCACCTACAAAAACAAAAGACAATCAATTTTAGCACACAAATACAAATTACTTTCTTACCTCATTTTCTTGAGCAGTGGTAACTTTTGTAGTACCAAATTTGAGCCAATCTGACTATTTGAATTTACCAGTCACTGTTGACTAGCTCTTAGCTACAAAAAAGAAAGGCCAGAGTTAATTTTGCATATTTAGCTAACAAATATGGAATTGCGTACTTATCTCAGCTTCCCTCGAGAAGTAGTAGCTTCCATAGCATTAATACTACGGCATTCTGACTACCAACGGCTCTTGACAACCAACAACCGGCACTCCGTATCCCCCCATAAAACGGCGAAGTTTTGAAATTAAGTCTGGAAAAGGGTCTTCAATGCCATAGTAACCTGTCGAATCAACTTTTTGTGTCTTGAAAACAAGCGTTTTAGCAGGAATTTTCTCATACTTTGGAGCTTAAGTATAAAGTAAGGTTTGCTTAATGCTGTTGTTTCAGAATAAACTGGAGTCAAACCTAAATAGCCGTGTTTTTAGGAGAAAAACGTTCCCCCCGCGCGCGTTTAAAGAGCATACGTACCATCCATACATACATACATATATATAACATATACCCGATTTTGCATTATCCACCCCTAATACTGTCTAGCTCGCTACGCTCGCTCGCCAATAAACATCCCCGATTTTTTCATTTTTACCCCTGTAAGTGTCTCGCTCGCTACGTCACTTGCATTATCCACCCCTAATACTGTCCCGCTCGCTACGCTCGCTCGCCAACAAACAAACATCCCCGATTTTCAATTGTGTTACCCCTGTAAGTGTCTTGCTCGCTACGCTCGCTCGCCAATAACATGAATTTCTCTAGCTAGTGAATTAATAATTGTCAACTGTCTAAAACTCAATCACTGAATCTTAGCGTACTGTGCTAGCTATACTAGCTAACTCTCTTGCACTAGCTCCGTTCTCCAAACGTAAAGGAAAAAAGTATCACTATTATTTGTTGCCAGTGATTTTAATACATAACTTAGTAGATTTACAGTCTCCAGTTAACAAATTGGCAACATCAAGTGAATAAAATTATATCTTACAAATTCATAGATGATTGTGCCACTATAATACTTGTATTTATAGTTGGGTAACCTGCATAGAGAAATTATACAGATATTACAGATATAGCTAGTAGACTTGCCTTGATATGGATTACCGTAAATAATAGCAGCAGGTGCTATTAGTGGCATAAATGGGTATAAAAGTGTGGGTGTGTTGTTTTTACATGTGGTGCTATATAATATGTAAGCTAAAACATGCACTTGACTTTTTCCTGCTTACTTATGATAATGCTCAATTCCCTATTAATGCAAGGTGTTATTTCTGTGTAGGGTATCATAAACCTTACCTATAGTAGTAGCTACTGATGCTATCATCTCATGGGTACCTAACATAGGGTTGTATATCCTATTCAGCATCTACACTATTCGATTATCTGGCATTTGAGTAGTCAGCAGTTTGATCTGTGTAGGTGGTAGGAAAATACTTGGAGTAAAACACTTGCACAGCTACATGTGTGCATCTGAAATACATCACTAAGGACTGTTATTTATTTTAAAGGAGTTCTTATCTTACAGCTATAGCTATAAGTAACACTTGTTGTTATACTTATACAGTGTAACAGAAAAATGAAATTCAAAGTCTGGTTAATTGTCCCATGCCCACTCCAAGACTGCTGCTGCATACCAGCCACAAGATTTAGGAGAAGATACTGCACTGCATAACTATAACTGCACCTGACAGTTTAATGACGATTTACTGGTTGAATTAAGATGGTGGGTCTCTCAACAACTATTGATGACCCACTTCTGCACTTCAGTTTTCACTCTGACCAGCTTTTCACTGTAGCATGTACTTCACTAGGCAAATAAATGTCTCAGCACTTGCCCTTGGAACCAGCATCCCATCAGATCTCAACAGACAAGATGATACTGTACTTGTGACTGTATAAGTCAGATAATTTTAGTGCTATTTTCATCATTCACCTATTTATGTGTGGCAGAAAAAATTCCTATTTTAGCGGAACACATGTAAAATGGCATATACGTCTTAAATTTTAATAACAAATAATTTATTAACATATTATATATATATCATAAAATGAACACAATGAAACAATTCAGTATTGATAACAGTAGCTATGAACTTGACAGGACACTATCCCACAGAACTAATGGTACTGTTAGCTCCTGCAGCCGACGACTCCAAAGAGCCATTTTCAAGTTGCTAAAAAAGAAAAAAGATGTAACTGATATTTACTACATACACACACAACACTGCTATTTACAGCCATTGCAAAACAGCTGTTATGTGGCAGTACACAGCCATTGAATGTGTTAATAAAATATTTTATCATCATTATTATGAAAACACACACTCAAATAGGAGCCATCAGAAATAGAGAGACTTACTGTACACACAAAAAGAGCCTGAAGAAGTGAGTACAACAATGCAGTACTTGATACTGAGGAGAAAGGGACACTAGGACTCCACCCTCACACTAAACTGAGTTCTTCCTCCCCCAAACAGAGGTGTCCACACCCCCCCCAAAAATAACATTCCCCCCAACCCCCTTTCTCCACCCACAAAAACCTCCTCACTATAGTGTTTAAAGTAGACAACAACAAAAACAACAAAAAAATTCTGCAGCTACAATGAAATGTTCTGCTGTAGATGTCCAATAACATTGAATATGGGTAGTGGGTGAAGAAGTCTGGATCAGAAACTCAAATTGGTGAGGTTTTTCTCTGCAACAAAAATGCACTGGAAGTGCAGTAGCAAAGGTAAAGGGTTAACAGGCCATGGGGTAGGGAGCATGTGTAGTAGAGAACGTGTGGGCCATGGGTTGGGCAGCTCCAATAGAAGCACAGTGCAGCCCGTGTCACACAGCAAAGGGAGTTGACAGCGGACAGCTAGTGGCAAAGAACCCCACCCACCCACACCACAGTAGTTTCAATAAGACTAGGACATAAATAAGAAGGAGTTGGTGCAGTACACATCACTGGAGGGAAAATAAAAGTCAAAGTGGTAGGACGAGGACCACCTCTCAGGGTGCTGCCAAGTAGGCGTATAATGGAGCGCCAAGTAGTAAGCGGTACGACTGAGGTTAGTTGGGAGGACTTATTAGACAGTTCATTCAATTTATCATTCAAATCAACTCTAACAACACGACCCTCACGTGACCCCTTATTGAGCATGACTCAGCAAGTAATTAGGCGTGGGTGACATAAAAATAAAATAAACGAATGAGATGAGTGTACAAATGACATAATTGATTAACTTTTATAGTCTGCAGCTCATAGAAGTGTGCATGTGTGTGAGTCTGTGTAGTGTCCACTTGAGTATTACATGTGTGTATGTGTATGTGTGTATATGCATGTGTGCATGCGTGTGTGTATGCTTGTGTATGTGTGTATGCATGTGCGTGCGTGTGTGTATGCGTGTGCATGTGTGTGTGTGTGTGTGTGTAGTGTCTGTGTGTTGTGTGTTGGTAGGAGAGGGGGAGGGGGTTTGGAGGGTTAGACTTCAGAGTGTTTCGCAGGAGTAATGAACACTCACTATCATTGGGTGGACCAGTCATGTGGCTACAAAGACTATCATAACTATTCAATTACACAGAGGAATTACCAGCTGAAGCTACTTCAAAAATAAAATAATAAAATTACATAAGTGAGTCACTTCACGGAATATTTTAAAGCCACCACAAGTGATAACATGTTCTACAATGCAGTAGACAGGGATTTTTAGCCAATTGTAAGGGGTTTAGGCTCCTGCCTCCTCCCTTCCAAAGTTGTTATAATATTAGTGGGAGAAATTTACTCCAAATAAATTATTTCCTGAAAATGACAAACCCCTTTCAGGGCTTCATACAGGATTTTTTTCTGGGGGGGAGGGGGGAGGGGGGTAATGCTAATATTAGCTGCTTTATCCACTGTTAAAATTCAGAGGTATACGGGGATTTTTTCAGAAACATTTAAACTCTTGAACACACCCCTCGTCCTTCCTTGGAACAGCATCAGTTGAAAGATCTTCCAGCTACATATGAAGCTCATTAAGACCCGTATACGCAGCAGTATCACTGACTAAAACCTTCGTCAGCTCGTAAGAATTGCCATTGAGGCCCTGAACTTTCGGCTGTAAACTTTGATGAATTTCTAGAGATTTTCAAACAAAAAAGTGGAAGAATTGTGCTTTGGTTTACATTTTTTAATAATAAAAAAGAATTTTGCTCTGAGTTACCATTTATAATTATAATTAAAAATTCAGATTTCTTGGGGGGGGGGGGGAATTCCAGGGCCACCCCCCTCTGCCTTTAAAATGTTGACTTTGCCTACCTAAAATTTCATTTGGCAACACTCCAACACATTGCCACACCCACCATAGCAAAACACCTGCATATGACCATGCCCACCATGGCAATACTCCCACACATGACAACAATCATTAATGACCTTAGCAATGACCACACCTACAATTCTACTAGGCAATAATCTAAAACATTGCCACACTCCCCTCCCCTCCCCCCCCCATGCCCCATGACCGCACCTACCACAGTAGTACACCCACACAGACCACACCTATAATTTGACCATGTCAATGACCACACCCACACAACAATGATTACACCCCTCCCACACATAGCCAACCATCTTGGTGATAATTCCACTCCACCAATCTAGGGAAAAGTCCCATTCAATTCAAACATTGTGCTAACTTGATATTGTGAAGCAAAACCATCATATTCTGCAAGAATCATTAGCTCACATGATTACAATGTGACGAAAGGGGCAATCACCAACAAAAGCTAGTGCCTGAAATTAGCATAATAAAAGGTCTAAATAGTTGTTCAAATAACTCAAAACAACATTTAATTGTCAGTAATCTCCAAAATGACAGACAGACAGATCGACAGACAGGACGGCTACAATATCCCTCTCGCACACGCTGGCAGAGGGTTAATTACATATCTTGTCTAAGTCAAATATATGTGGATACCATTATTTCTCAATGTACTTTACTTTATTCCTCCAAAATACAAAACAAAAAACAAACAAAACAAAAAACAACAAAAACAATCAGAAGAATAAATAACCCCCTCCTTCCCCCCACCCAGAAAACAAAACAACAAACAAACAAAAAACAACATCAAAGGCCAGTAAAATGTACCTAACCATGGATAAACCTCTTCTACTCAATATGGACATCTGAAATAGTCCTTCAGGGAAACTCAACATTCCAACAAAAGTGCTTCAGCCCAATCACAAGTCAAATGAGAATGACCGCTAGGGGAACTGAGGAGAGGCTGGCCAGTGAGTATCATAACTTCAGAATACGTGTTGGATGGAACACAGGGACAATAAGAATGTTACCATTTGCATAAATGATCATCTAAATAAATACACACATATAGATTTAGATATAGAACAGACTTCTCCATAACAATGTGGCTTTCTTTTGCTCATCCAAATGATCATCCAAAACTTCTTAGCCAAAACTTAAAACCTGATATGTCACATATATTATCCACAGATAAAAAACTGACCAAAAACAAAAAACAAAAAACAAAACAAAAAAACAACAACTAACAAACTGTGTCAACTTAGACTTGATTTAGTATAACATTTGATCATGATTGATATTATATCAAGTATATTTCATAGCAGATATGTCGTTCAGTAACATTTTTCATTCTTGTACTTAAAAAAAAAGGCTGATTAAAACTAGGTAGTATAGAACATACTCGCAAGCAGACATTACACCATTGACAGAAGTCCTACAGACCACAGTTCAAACACTAATAAAACTTCTTCACTCTGACTTCAGGAAGGGTAAGGTGGAGGAAAGGAAGAGGTTGTGGGAAGGGAGAAGGGGAGAATATTATGAGCAAAGGTTCTTTTCTTGTAGTGTTCTATGGGAACAAGAAAATTACCGTTAGCAAATTACCGGAATAGAAATTCCTGTGCATATCAGCCACCCTTTCCAAAGCTAGGTTTAGCAATCATAGCTAATTTGTGGTAGAAATTCAGGTATAAAGGAGGTGGGACACTCGCTACTTCCTCATTCCTCCAGAACAAATTTGGTATGGCCATGTCCCCAGACCCTCCGCGCACTTTGCGTGCTACGTGGGTCTGGCTATGCCAGACTACTACAGCTCATGAGATTATATTTAGGATACTAACACTTAAAAATTACCTTCCAGTCCTTTGGTTTAAGAAATGTTACTCTCCAGCTGTATAGCAGCACTGTTTGCAAATAAACGCAACTGTTTGCACCCTGCTCACACAGCAATTCAGCATGGTTAGAACATAGAAGATGAGCATATTGGGTACAAAAAAAAAACTCTGGCAATGCATCCTGAAATACTCCACAAATAATCGCCCAGTCTTGTGCTTCCCTTATCGAGCTTCCTATATATCAGGAAGCTCAGTGCCAACTAAGTGGAAGAGGTCGAATGGACACTCAGAGTAAGGAACAATAACATTTCTTGCAGACTAGAAGATTAAACGTGAGCTTTAATGCTAGCCAGGCCAGACCCTTTACCGAACGCTCGTTTGCGTTTGGTAAAGGAGAATGGAAGTTTCCAAGATAGTTGGAATGAGAGATGAACTGGTGGTTTCCATCTCCCCATGCAAACCCCCAACATTATGTACTCCGTGATTAAGTTTTCTACTTTGATAGAAACATTTCAACCAATAGTGAAGAAACTTCTACAAGATGGTGCTGATTGTCCTCGTATTGTGGTGTATTGTAAGTCTTTGAAAGACTGTGCTGACATATATGAGTTTTTTAAGAACTCACTGGGTGCCAACTTCACCATACCTGCTAATGCACCTACATCAGTACTAGAATTTCGGCTCGTGGACATGTTCATGAGTTGTACTGATCAAGAGGTGAAAGATAGTATTATTTAGCATAACTCCAAATTTACGTGTAATTGTTGCAACGATGGCCTTTGGTATGGGAATAGACTGTCCCAATGTACGCCAAGTTATTCATTATGGTTCCCCTAGTGATGTCGAAAGCTATGTGCAGGAGACAGGACGTGCGGGTCGAGATGGACTTCCTTCAATGGCTGTTTTATTAACTAATGTTGGACGCACAAGACATATGGAGAAATCCATGTCAGAATATGTGACAAATGAGACTGTGTGCAGGAGAGACATTCTATTCAACAACTTCGATAATTATTCACGTGTTTATAGTGGACCTTTATGTTTGTGTTGTGATGTGTGTGCTAAATCATGTACTTGTTCAATGTGTTCAATAAATCATTCTTCATTTTTTTTTTAATGAATAATTACGGTAAAATTACATATGTGAGATCATCCAATCCATGAGTATATTAGTGTCTATTGCATGCAAAACATCTCTTGGATTTGGGAATGAGGAATGAGAATGTGGGGAAAACAATTTGTATTGTTGCAAGTGCTGAGTTATGAGAGATATGTCTTTCTTTGAGTTTGGTGCCTTGTGACTACCAGATAAATCTGCTACTCTATTGTCTGCATCGAAGTTCTCCAACAGTGGTGCCAGTGTTCCCAGAGCTTTTCCCACTCTAGTTATGGCGCTTTCAGTTTTGTTGCTTCCCAGTCCTAGAATGCAATCTTTGCATACTCGATTGAGATGCTCCTGATGCAAGTCTCCTGGTATATTCCGTCCAGGTGCTGAATGGGTACTGATGAAGCGACTCCAGATCAGCTCTTGTGCTTGACGAGGAGTTAGTTCAAACTCGTACTGACAGAGCATGTTCAACACTTCTATCGAGTAATTTTTTCTTCCGGAGCTCTTGAAAATAGGTAGAAGATATCGCCAGCATTGAAATACTCGTTCTCCATCACCTTCTCTGATAGCATCACAGTAAACCAGATAGAAACACCCCAGACCTAGAAGTCTTGTACTGTAATCGTGCATCTACAGCAACAGCATAGTTCATAAGTTTTAGGTGTTACTAAACCAATATGTAGTATACCATATCACTTGATGACGGAGGTGACTTGTTAAACTCAAAACAAGCAAACTTGTCCACAATACTTTCACAGATAGACTTCAGAACACTCTGACGTTCCTCTGCTATCTCCATCCACAACATCTCTGGTTCTTCAATGGAAGAAATCGTGGGAATATCGTCCATTGAAGACATTTTTAGCTCCTCCATTGCTACTGCTATAATGTGACTAGATACAATGAGCTTAAAAAAATCATCACACTCATTAAAATGGTGTATCGAATCTGCTGTCACATTCAGGCGACTGATTAAATTTCTCAGTTGATACAGTGTGCCATGCTCACCAGCAGACTTCGATGAGAAGTAGTACTTCCACACTACCTACAACCATTATTACATCAGTGCAAATTGTTTCATACATTATAATAGATAAATACTCACATCTAGAAGATTGAGTTTAGTATGCCAATCTTCAGCACAAGGGATGATCCCCGCTAGCTGAGTGACAGGATACAAGGAATTCATCTTGGCTCTCACAGCTCCCCTTGCTCTTGCAGCTGTAACCTGATCACCGCCGAAGAAAATCCTGTGTAGAGATGCATCCAGTACTTCTACTTCATCTCCAGTCCCTGGAACCTGAAATGTTTTGCTGTATTCATATACTGGTATATATTGGTGAAGATGTGTTACAATATCCACCATGTCAACTGCTTTATTTTCATTTTTCAGGAGCACTCCCAGAGGCACCTAGATATTTTCACACATGTAATTACATACAGTAGATATAAAACTATAATGGCAACCATATATAACACAACAAATAAAAGTAAGTACACATTTTACCTACCACAACTGATTTTGATGACATTTCAGCATAATATTGGTGTTTTATGTGCCACTGCACAATATCTTCAAATGTATGTTTGAAGAAAGGCATGTGCTTTGTCAAAACTCTAGACACCATAGTTACAATGTTGCTCCTTGGAATGCGATCATCCTCTTTAGAAGGCAACAAACTCAATGCCCTACGCTTTGGACTGTCCAAGCATGTTTGAACATGCACATCTGGGAAGCTACTATGGTCAATTCTATTCTGGACAGCAAAGTAGTGGAAATAATGGAGTGATTTATTCCTATGATTTTCAGCTCTCATGTATCTGGCTTTGACAGTTTTGTCAATGTTATCACCGACAAGCTTGAATCCCAATCTTTGAGCAATGGGAATATGTACAGGAGAACATGTTCCAATATCATCTGTAGGTATAAGACACATAAATACACCATCACATAATAACAGTAACTATGACACATGTATCACTTGTTGTGTAAATCCACTAGTGATAATGGATTGCCCTCTGTAGCTGGATTGTAAGGCCAGCTATGCGCAAAAATAGCTCAGTCAAAACTTAACTAAAACTATCTTTAGGAGAAAAAACAGAGAGAGTGAAATGATGCAAGGTTCTAGTTTAAATAGTGGGATAAGGAAAGGTGAGCATGAGTGGCGAATATACATATTATGTGACCGTCTACAGGAAAATCGGGCACAACGCGGCCCCGACGAAAAAATTTTTTTTTGCACTTACACACTCCTCGGCAAGCAGATAATAAGCTCTCCAGGTTTTATCGCCGTAGCTTTAGCCATTCCCGCTATATATCACCTAACCGTTCCCTTCGTTAGGGCTTATTTAATACATTTTTAAGAACTAAATCGATCTTTTTGCGACGTTTACGCATGCCGTGTTGTGCCCGATTTTCCCATAGACGGTCACATATATGGAAAAGAAGTGTTTGCATGAACATGTGTGTATAACTGTTCCACAAATTAAATAAATCTCATAATGATACAGAATGAATGGAGGGTAGGATGACTGTTAATGGATCAATGTTTATTTAGCTGCAGGAGGAGGTGACTAGCAGGTGTGGTGTGAGCAGGGAAGTGTAGGGAATAGGTGAGAAGTGGGTAAAGTTTGTAAAGTAATGTGAGGTTTGAACGGCACTTCTGAATGAGTTGTTACTGCTTTGTTTTGTGTTTTGTTTTTTCCCCAGGTACAGGAAGTGCTAAATACTTAGCAAGGTATATTTCCAACGATTTAATTAACATAAATATGACAGCAATACAGGTGCTTACTGAGTGTACCAAAATATTTGCCCACACATGCCACATGTATAACAATACCAAACTAGCAATTTATCTTTGCAAAAATTTTTAAGAGTTACCTTGTGTAATTTCTTCTGGTGTTTCATCAGCTGTTTCTGAAGTCAGACAATGCCCTTCATAGTTGTCTTGAATGTCTTCCTCAGATGATATGTCTGTAGTGAGCGGAGAAAACAGGGGTGCTCGAATGTCAGATCCACTAAGCACACTGCTGTAGGAGTCTGAAGATTATTCATCACTTGTATCAGAATCTGCATCATCCATAACCCCCCTACCATATGATACTGGCACACTTGATAGAGTATTCTAATAAATAGCAATCATACTTTGTGTATAAAATTATCTAAATAGTATAGCTTAAACAAACCTCCTCATGTGCCTTCTTGAGACTTTCAATTAAGTTATCTCTCCACTGAAGCACCAACTTATCACGTCCATCACCAAGGCTCTCCAACAATCTACAAGTGACTATGTGAGACATGCACACATTTACTTTCTGCAGGCGTTGATAGACCTGAAAACAAACAATATGACTAAAGAATATGTGATCACTTAAAGTTATACCTGATTCCCACTACTCCCTGCATAAAGAATCAGAGATACCATTCGCTGAACCAATGACATCTTTCCATAGCGAAATTTCAGCAGTATTGCACAACACATTCCTATTATTCCATTGCGATTGTGCCTTGGTCTACGAGTGTGGGTACATGATTGCAGAATAGAATATAATATTGGTGGGTGTTCAGAAACTTCCAATAAAAGCTTGTCCCAGGTAAAGCATTTCAAATCCTGGCTCTGCAATATCGACTCAACTTTGTCCGAGCACATCAATGCTAACTCTCTTCGCAGGTTTACTCCAAGCCTTTGCAATACATATTTCTTAGTTATGGGATCTTTTAACACTTCAGCTGCAACCATGCTCTTGCTTCATCGAGCCACAGCTTTTCCCAGCCTTTTTCGACACGGAGTTAAGACGTACTTCCTTGATCCTCTCTCAAAGTTCACGCCTACCTATTGTGTCAATTATTATTCAACAAATAAAATTATATTATTAATTCTACTTTAAGGAAATAACGTCACTAAAATAGGTTTCAGTTGTAGAAAGACTGAGTTTTGAGCCATAGCAAATTTTAATAGCTGCTTGAACTTTGCAAAACAACAACAATACTTTCTCCACTAACCACACTTTATTTGTTGATTATTGAAATTATTAGTCAGCTATTATTTATACGTTCCCAGTCAATGACTTGGCCATTATTTTCAACGTTAGAATCAGACCTTCATAGTTCAGTATCAATCAAACAAATGGGCAGTGCACCAAATCGATTTACATAACCATCTTATAGCATTCACAGGTTAAATATTTAAGGTACAACTACAAATTAAACCATAAACGTACAGTAACTGTAGGAGAAATTGCTGAAGTAGAACCTGAAATTCTTTGAGGAGTAGAAGTCATAAGAGGAATTGTCACACTTTCATCTTCTGCAGGCCCAGCATTAGACTTTCTTTTGGCATGGTGGCAAGGTGTATCCAGAATAGGCCGTTTGCGACTTAGGGCTTGCACATTGATAAACTGATGCCTATCTGGATGTGGTAGAATCACAGAGACAGCTTTACATATTCTAGCAGCAATTTCCTGAATCAACATTCTTGACATCACATACTAGCTAGATACATTATTACTGAAGGTTTTTACCTCTTTGGCTTTGAGAAGTTTTTGGTATGCATAACAACACTTTCTGCACATGTAACTTTCAAAAACTGACTCAATATTAACCTGCTCTCTGGAAGGGGGGAAAAAAACAATACACGTTATTTACAAGTTTTCTTTGTGATATTCTTTAGCTAAGTAGCTAGTGGTTGTAACACACAATGCTTTGACACAGCTGGACATGCACCTACACAGACTTACCTTCGCAGTAGTCTAGTGGACAGTGTATTTTCCAGTAAATACTGTTGCGCACGGCTTATAACCATGACAAAGAGCGCATTGACTTACCACCGCCACTAACTCGAATAGAAATGGAAGTCCCTTAAGTTTTAAAGTTTTAACTGCACCCCCAAAAGAATTCAAAACGGTAAACAATTCAATTTCTAGGGTGATACGGGTACTGATCGCTAAACCAGAGGATTCTGTTTAGTGCAATTTGGGACGGGGTTGACCACATAACTAACACAAAAACGCAAGGGTCAAAGTACAAAATGACATACGTACGTCCAAACATATATACAAACTAGTGGTGTGCTTGAGCACAAATGGCGAGCGAGCCTGATAGTTAGGTAACATAAAAATGTTACTATTTTTAGCTTCTTCATGCAAACACTATAATAGCAGTTATGACATTTGATTTCAGCAAACAAATACAAAATCACTCTCTTACCTGATTAATGGTAACTTTTGTAGTATCAAACATCAACCATTCTGATAATCTCAATCACCAGTAACTCTTGAACAAGCTCTCAGCTACGATAAAAAATAAACCAGTGTTATTATTTGTAATTTTAGCCAACAAATATGGAATTACTACTCACCTCATTCTTGAGTATTGATAACTTCTGTAGTATCAAATTGAAGTTACTTTGACCATCTGAATTACCTTGAATTCTTGACAACAAGCTCTCACCTACAAAAACAAAAGACAATCAATTTTAGCACACAAATACAAAATTACTTTTTTACCTCATTTTCTTGAGCAGTGGTAACTTTTGTAGTACCAAATTTGAGTCATTCTGACTATTTGAATTTACCAATCACTGTTGACAACAAGCTCTTAGCTATAAAAGAAAGGCCAGAGTTATTTTTGCATATTTAGCTAACAATAATATGGAATTACGTACTTACCTCAGCATCCCTGGAGTAGTAGTAGCTTCCTTAGCATTAATACTTTATGTGCTTACATGCGCTTTTCAGAAGTAGTGTGATAGCTCTCTTAGTACTGACTACAGGTGGCTCTTGACAACTAACAAGCCGCACTTAGCCGGAAAAAAGGCGAAGTTTTGAATTTAAATCTGGTAAAGGGTCTTTAATGCCATAGTAACCGGTCGAATCAACTTTTTGTTTCTTGAAAAGCACGCATTTTCGCAGTAATTTTCTCACACTTTGGAGCTTAAGTATAAAGTAAGGCTTGCTTAATGCTGTAGTTTCAGAATAAACTGGGGTCAAGCCTAAAAAGCCGTGTTTTTTTTTTTAAGAAAAAAGTTCCCCGCGCGCGCGTTTAAAGTGAAAATGTGGCGCGAGAGTAAAATATCATTCCCATATTGTACGACGAGTGTGATAAGTGATTTATTGCTGCCTTGATATTTTTTCTCAACCGGTTACAATTCAATTTTCATTGATTTTACTCGCTACGCGCATGCGTAGTGTACCGTACATATAAACCGTACAATATGGGAGAATACAGAACGCTCGCGTGATGCGGAAATATTCACGTAAAAATATCAAAGCTGCAATAAATATACATATAACATATACCCGATTTTGCTTTATCCACCCCTAATACTGTCTCGCTCGCTCCGCTCGCTCGCCAATAAACAAACATCCCCAGTTTTCAATTGTGTTACCCCTGTGAGTGTCTCGCTCGCTACGCTCGCTCGTCAATAAAATGTTACTATTTTTAGCTTACTTCATGTAAACACTACTAGTGATGTGCTTGAGCACAAATGGCGAGCGAGCCTAAATACAATATTATTTTTATATGAATGATTTTGACTTCTATCACTGAAGCTACTGAAAATAAGGTCCAGTTTTTAAATTTAGCATACAGGGTAAAGGGATTTCAGTGCCATAGTAACAACTCTCTGCAACTGCTTGAATTGAAGGAAAAAAACAACAACAAAACAATACACGTTATTTAAAAGTTTTCTTTGTGATATTCTTTAGCTAAGTAGTGGTTGTAACTCACAATGCTTTGACACAACTGACTTACCTTCGCAGTAGTCTAGTGGACAATGTATTTTAAAGTAAATACTGTTGCGCACGGCTTATAACCATGACAAAGAGTGCATTGACTTACCACCGCCACTAACTCGAATAGAAATGGAAGTCCCTTAAGTTTTCAAGTTGTAACTGCACCCGCAAAAGAATTCAAAACGGTAAACAATTCAATTTCTAGGGTGATACGGGTACTCATCGATAAACCAGAGGATTCTGTTTAGTTCAATTTGGGACGGGGTCGACCACATAACTAACACAAAAACGCGAGGGTCAAAGTATAAAATGACATACGTACGTCCAAACATATATACAAACAAACATCCCCGATTTTCAATTGTGTTACCCCTGTAAGTGTCTCGCTCGCTACGCTCGCTCGCCGATAATAGCAGTTATGACATTTGATTTCAGCAAACAAATACAAAATTACTCTCTTACCTGATTAATGGTAACTTTTGTAGTATCAAACATCAACCATTCTGATAATCTCAATCACCAGTAACTCTTTAACAAGCTCTCAGCTACGATAAAAATAAACCAGTGTTATTATTTGTAATTTTAGCCAACAAAATATGGAATTACTACTTACATCATTCTTGAGTATTGATAACTTCTGTAGTATCAAATTGAAGTTACTTTGACCATCTGAATTACCTTGAGTTCTTGACAACAAGCTCTCAAGCTAAGCCTTGTGTAGGTATGTTCAGTTGTGTGAAAGTATTGTGCCAAACGTAAATAATGTTACCTGTTTTTGTTGCTTTTTTTTTTTTTTTTTCAATTCTAACTGTTGCAGGGAGTGGTTACTATGGCATTGAATCCCCTTTACCTTATCCACGTAATTTAAACTTGACTTTTTCTTAGTAGCTTGATTGTTGAAGTTAAAATTAATCGTTTAACAATAGTGTTGTTTTAGGCTCGCTCGCCATTTGTGCTCAAGCACATCACTAAGTATGCTACAATGTGCGATAGTAACATTATTATGATAGTCATGAATTATAACTTTTTACACACAGGTAAGCCCTTCTTTGTCAATTTCTCTACCACTTGATTGAGTTACACCAGTTTCTCTCTCCTGCTTTCATTCTTTGGGAGTCATCTCAGCTCTTATCTTACCCTCTTCCTTTCAGCTCTTTCTTCTTGAATCATGGATTCCCTCCTCCTCTGTCAATTTCTCCTGCTTAGGCGTTCTGTCATTCTATTCATGATTGTGGACTTAAACTCTAACTTTCTCCATCTGTTCCTGCCCATTTCAGCTGCTTTTTGGTACAATAGTCAGTTGTTGTTTTTTTAATCACCTTCACTTATTTCTTAATAGGATGATGCTTTACCCATTCAATTTGAAGCAACACTTTACCCACCGGGCTCAGCTCATGAATTATTCACGAATATACAAGCTGTCAGTTGTCATCATCTTTACTGACACCAAGCATATTATTTTAAAAATTATTATTACTATTATTATTCTCATCATCATCATCATCATCATCATCATCATCATTGTTGTTGTCATAATCATCATCATTGTTGTTGTCATAATCATCATCATTGTTGTTGTCATAATCATCATCATCATCATCATGTGTGAGTATGCACATTCATATGTGTGTGCATGCATATGTTGGTGTGTGCATAAATTATGTGTGCATACATGGATGTGTGTGCATACATGTGTGAATGAAAGATATTGATATAGAGTTCCCTAGTTCTGATGGATGTCCAGCAAGTGATTTAATATAGCACGCTATATGAAGTCATAAAAAATCATAAAATATAGGGCTTATATTCTGCTGAACTAATATAAAATTTATAAACTGATTGACTTACAGTTCTAGTTTGTTTGCTTTTTAATTATTGGGCCGTACTCAATAGATATGGGTGCCAAGACATTATTTGATTTAGAGTTCAACTAGCTAGTTAGACCACTTTCAATTAAAATTGATTTTGAATATAATAATTATCCATGTATACAAGACTAGGCAAGATAGAACCAACAAAGTAACAAAACTGAGGAACACTTCTTTGATAGACTAACAACTACAAGAACATCACCAACTGACAACTGATCATTATGATTAAATATAAAGATCACACAATGGGCTATTGTTACAATGGCAAAGAACTATTGACAGAACACAAAGAATGATTGTTACAAAAGTATAGTAAGAGGCTCTGCTCCAGGAAACCACAGATCACAAGATGATTATGAGGTTTCTAGTATGCCTGAGCAGGTCCTATCCCACACCAGCAAATGTCCAAACTTTTAAAAGGTGGTGTCACACCATCTGGTCTCTTACCATCTGACCTAAATAGGCCCGTGGGCTCGAATCTGGAATGACTATGACGCTTGTGCATTCACTTACTCTTCAAACTCTGCCTTTTCAGAAAATTCATGGGAGCTTCATGCTGTTAGCAAGATGGGGGCCTAGAGATAAGAATTCTAAGGGTTGGGGTCCTGGCTGTATTGATGACAAATAATAATAACAATATCTTTTTTAAAGGTGTGACGATTAAAAATATTTCAAAAGTACATTATATGCATGGAGTATGAGGCTGTTCATTCATAGAAAAAGATAAAACTTTTGCCAACAGTTAGTCACAATTCGTCAATAAAGTATTGTATAGTGAAACAGGCTTCTAAAAATCTGGATTATTAAATCTCTCAATGACCTCTCCCAGCCACATTATAATCATTCTATGCATGTGTATTAATAGTATAGATAAGATAAAGGTGGTAAGCCCACAACTATAATTCCCTTTTTGAGTGTTACATGTCCTATAGAAATCTTTTTACCTATAGAAGAGTCTACTTATTTTCAAGAAAAATTTTAACTAGTGGATGCATTGTATTTTTTGTGGCATGCTTACAGCAACAGCAACAATTTGCTAGTTTGATTGAGAATTACAATACTACATATCCAGCTAGGTGTCACACATGTTGTAACAGCATCATTTTTGTGGTTGTATTACTATCTGAGGTTCTTATGTATGAATAATATTATATTTCAGCTTATGTCACTGGCTATAACAGGAGTGCTTGGTGCATCAGTTATTACCGTTAAATAATCTATAAAGAGTATGAGTATCACATGACATTATATTTGTGGAAGCTACTGATCTTGATGAATTCTCAATGAAACCTCTTAGAATTGACAACATTCACTTTCCATTTTCCAGAAAGCTAATAAAGTAATACAGTAGATTTAGCTAAATGAAAATCTCCTGATTTGATTTAATTGTAATTAACTCTTTAATATAAAGAGTTAAGCTTGTAATAGGAGGTTGCAGTGTAACTCTTAAAAAAATATTCTATTATGCATCTTGCTATGTTTTTGGCTTCAGGAATAAAATGACCCATAATTGCAAATTGGTTATTATGACATTTTGTGGTTTTTGCTACTGGAAGCAAGAAAATTATTTAATTTTACTTTTAGCCACCCCACCCTCCACCCCCATCATACTCCATAATTTTAAGAGCCTCAGCCATGTTTGCTATTAGCATGCTATTGTCAGGTAATCTTAATACACCAAGTTTTCTGTAATTAAGGGTGCTGGCACACCTGATACGTATCCGCCCACGCAAACTCATTAGCTAAACCAATTATGTTGCTATGGCCCAAGTTTATATACTTTCTATTCTTTGCTGCCTACTCTATACAGCGGACTGTGAAGTGAACCCTTCCAGAAGCAAGCTTACCTGAAATTGGACTCCTATGGCAAGAAACACGGAAGGCATGAGCCCTCCAATTTCACACCCTACAGAGGGAGCTACAGTTGGCAGTTCAAGGCTACAGCGCCCGTTCAAGGCTACAGCGCCCGTTTAAGCATTCTACGGACCTTGGAGCTCAAGCCCGACAAATTTACAGAAGCTTTTTCCGATTCACAATTTACTTTTCTAATTATGACAGCAGCAGTTCTTTCATGACAAATTTGACGCTTTACTTCCGTTGTGTACCTTTATTACGTAATTTCTCTCTGTAACTTTATTTGTAGTAGTCTTGTGTAACTCTATTCCAAATTTAGAACGGCTCTGATACGTCATTCTGTAGTTTTGGCAAGAAATAGCTTGCAGAAGCTAAAAGTATTGGTCCGCATACTTTATTCCATAACAGCCCCGCCCTTTCGGGCGGTTAAGGAATACGGGCATTTTGTTGTCAACGAAATCTTTCGTTGAGTGGCTCCCAGAAGAGCCGGTTTGGAAAAAAATAAACAAAACACGGGAACAACGAATGGAGAAGGCGGCGAACAGCAGACTTCTAACGGGAACTGAGCGCCTTGAACAGCTTCTCCCCGAGTGGCTTGCTCCTGACTCCCCTCTTCTTCAGGCTGTCGTCCTCAGTAAGGCTGGTTCGGTGGAGAAGCGATAGGCTCTGGTCGAAGCCCTCTGTAACTAGCTTCTTGGCTTGTGTTGGTGTGACACTGGGTTTTCCTAAGGACCTGGTGAGTGCTGCTGCTTTGATAAACAGAGTCTTTTGGGAAAGCCACTTCTTCAGTTGCATCTGAGAAGTCAGAAAGGAGAGTTCCTTCAAACAGCCACTCAGTGATGGATGCAGCAAAACTCTCTCAAGTGCCAGTACATCGGGAAGAGTAAGGTAATAACAACAGTAATAGCAATAACAATAACAGTAGTGGTACAATAATAATAATAATATTAATATTATTAATAGTTGTTGTAGTAATAGTAGTAGTAGGTAGTAGTATAGTAATAATAATAATGATAATAATGGTAATATAATGATAATAATAATAATAATAAATAATCTTATTATAGCTTATACTTTCAATGTCAACTTCAATAGATTAAAAATGAATAAAAAGAGGGGGTAATACTTTTGCATACCCGAATAGTGAGGAATCCCTATTTTTTCACTGACTAGAGTGGTGTTACTTGCAATCCACTCTAAAAATTTTGGCAACACAACAGACAGTGGCCGTTTACTCTTTAAAAGATTGGAGGTGATACCTGTTACCTTAGAACTAATATTACAACTCTAATTATTTATAATGTATTTATATAATTCCAGCAGCAGAAATGTTTCGACTGGTCCGAACCAGAGAGGAAAAAGTTATATTGGGATGGAACCAGGAGGTTGGATCACCTTGGCTATGAGTGCTCGAGCAACTTGGCAGACCTAGCAGACTACTCAGGCGAGCGTAATCAGCGTACAAATGACCACTGATAAAAAACGATAAGACTGGATAGTACTGTTTCTATGAACAGCTAGAATGGTGAATCTGAAGGCTCATGGAATGACAAAAACTGACTGTGCCAGTAGATGTGCATGTTGAAATCATGTCATCTTCGTGAGGAAACTTGATGTCGTCATCACAGAGCAGGGACAAGCGGTCTATCAAGTCATCTTTGAGGGTGCTATCCAACTCCTCTGCAAGTAAGCCATCATCATCCTCCATGAAACTCGCTGTTATCAGAGTTGGACACTGTAAGTGATAGTAAAAAATTAATTTAAAAATTATTTTTATTAACTTATTTTTACGATTATATTTATTGATTGATTAATTGATTTATAAGAATAGATCTATGATTATAATTAAGGGAGTAAAATTCCAGGGCTACTTCCCTTCTGTGTGAAACCCTGATGCATATATACACACACAGTAGAGAGATTCAAATTTTAATATATTTTATATACGTGTTCAACACAATTCTAGGCACATCTGCTACAGCTGATCCAGAAAAATTAGCCGGCTTTGCCTCAGGAACATGAAACTTGCAGATGGTGGTGCCTTACTCACTATCAGTCAGCCCAGGAATATCAGTGCTGGATTCTCTAGAGGAAACTGCGTGAGCTGGTACAAATGGACATGAGCCAGAAAGTATAGATGGACCTGCGCTGAGGGGCACTGTTGGACCTGCACTGGGGGCCACAGACGGACCTACGCTGAGGGGCACAGACGGACCTGACCTGCGCTGAGGGGCACAGACAGACGGACCTGCATTGGGGGGCACAGACGTGACCTGCGCTGGGGGGCACAGACAGACCTGCGCTGGGGGGCACAGACGGACCTGCGCTGGAGGGCACAGACAGATTTCTGTCACCTCCATCATGACTAACCAACTCGGGACCTGTACAATATTATAGATGAGACTGTACATCAGATTTATCAACAAAAAAACATGTAATTTTTTGCTGTGAAAAAAAATGAATAAATTTTAGACTAAAAACAAAAATATTTATTATGATATGCAGCCATGCACCATTCTTTTTTGTGTGCCATACACTACATGGAATATATTTATTAAGTATATATATTTAGAATAATTCAAAACATGACTGTTGACAGATTGTATTCTGTAACTATGATGTTCAAAATATCAATGTTATCATGTTTTGCTATAGGTACCTCTACTGGAGTAGCATATTTTCTTCTGCCTTGCTGCAGAAAGCTGTTGCTTCTTCTTTGTGCCTGTTCTGCTAGCCATACCAACCACAATTAGATACAGGCCACGAGCCTCTGCTGCGATACCGCAATAAAAGCCACGAGATCGCCAACTATAATTTTCGAGGTTGTAGGCGGGATTGTGTGCGCGTGTTTCTTTAAGCCCAACCACCGGCTACAACTCCGTGGTTTGGCAGCTCAATTTGGTCAATTAACAGTGCACGCGCGTTGCTATGTGCCAGCACCCTTAATATGCCTTTAAGATGCCACTATTATTCACAGTTTGAAGTCCTGAAGAGGGAAGAAATGTGAAATATATCTAGCATACAGAATGCCATACAGATGTGACTAAATTAACAAAAGCAACAGCAGGCTATGTTAACATTGTAGTCATACTTTCATTGCTTTGTATGCATGAATGTATGTTTGTTTGCACATATCCGCAAGTGTGTGCATGACAGCAAATTCTCAACAACTTTTCATGAGGAATAATATTTAACTCATCTAAATGATTTTCAGAAATACAAATATATAACTCCATAACATTCAATGAAATGTCTGTCACCTTTCCTGATAGACTATTGTGGGTAGAGGAATGTGGTGGTTTGGGATGTGTTGCTATTAAATATATTCATTATTAACCTTAAGATGGAGATAGCTAACTAGAGCTTGTTGCTATGATAGATATTGGGTATTATGTCATTCCAATTTTCAAGTAATTTCACACTGTTCATCCCCATATCTAAACTGAACACAAGGAAACCAAATTATTGTAAAAGTAGAATTAAATACAAGATATTTCTTTAGAATAATCTTCTATGATTCTACCATAATCTGAACAATCAATTCACACAATAGTCCCAACTATAATGCATTATATTAAAAGCTGCTTTCCTTTCATTCACATCTAATGAAGCACACAGAAGGGGTGTGTGAAGAATGTATATTGACCTACAAATGCATATCCTTTCAAATTAAACTAAGTGGATCACCTGTGACACCATCAACATTACAATAATACAGAGAAATTTGTGGTTACAATAGCAGTCATAAGGATTCATTTATCATCATCATTATTATTATTACTCCCAACAGCACAATGAGGACTCTTCAGGCAGTGATGGAAATAGCCATGAGGATTAAAACTTCCTTACAAATCATCCTCATACTTCATCGATTTTTTGGCATCTGCCATACTAATTTTATTATGAAGCAAACAAACCAATCATATCAATCTACTTTTCTCTTCAGCGTTTATTTTTTTTTAAATCACCTGTAAATTTACAGTACAACTTTGTCCATTAAATTTTATCACTCATCAAAAAGAATGTCCTTGGAGAGCAAATTAGGTGAGAGGAAGAGTGATATACGTTAATAGAAAAGAAAAACAGACAAACTTATTGAGCCAAAACGAATAGCAAAAAATTGGGAAAAGATTTTTCTTGTCAAGACAAGTGCTTTTATAATCAAGTGAAGTACTCCACTATAGTGGTCCAATACCTTTAAATAACTACTATAATGAATTTTTTGCTTGTTTGTTTGTTTTTGCTGTTACTTTTTTCTATTTTTTTTTTTTTTTTTTGCTATTTTAGTTTTGTATTTATTGTTGCTATTATTGTTAGTGAATTAATAATTTTCTAACTATATCACAAACAAAAAATTTGAAAAACAACACAAAATTTGAAAAACAACACAAAATTTTATTAGAGAAGGTACTGCATGTAGCTAGCTATTATTTAAATTGGTGTAACTACTATAACAATGTTACAATTATAAATTAAAAGCAGGAATGTTATATGAACCCTTCTGTTATCATGATATTAACATTTGGATCCAGAAAATGCTTCATTTCTTCGAATTTGTTAACAATGCGATATACTCCGACTCCAACTCCCACTCCAATAGCTCCACCTATAGCAGCTCCTAAACCCAGTCCCACTCCAGCTGCAATACCGAATGTGGGCAAGCCAATAGCTAGTGCACCAATAGTAGCACCAATAGTAGCTCCAACTGCTCCAGTAACAGAACCAGCTCCCACAGCTGCTCCCAACTCTTTGAGGCGCTTTTTCAATTTATTAAAGTCTTCACGGATAACTAAGGGTTGGTCAATAATCCTAACGTCGTCAAACTCTCTTTTTTTGACTGAAGATACAGACCGGAACCTATGGCTATTAAGCATAATTAAAACGTCACTTTTCTCATCTTCGGTGATATCCAGCACTTTACGAAAAAGTTCAGAGAGCCAATACTTATTGTCCTCCAGAATGGAGTAGTCTTTAGCATTTGCAGCAGGAATTATAGGAATATTTTGGCCGATTTCTTCACCCAAACATTCGTGAAGCATTTTCCTGATTTCTTCTTTCCAATTTTTTAAACAAAAAGTTGATTCGACCGGAAGATCCTTTTCCAGACTTAATTTTAAAACTTCTCCGTTTGATGGGGATACGGAGTGCCGATTGTTGGTTGTCAAGAGCCATTGGTAGTCAGAATGCCGTAGTATTAATGCTAAGGAAGCTACTACTACTCGAGGGAAGCTGAGGTAAGTACGTAATTCCATATTTGTTAGCTAAATATGCAAAAATATCTCTGGCCTTTCTTTTATGTAGCTAAAGAGTTTGTCAACAGTGACTGGTATATTCAAATAGTCAGAATGGCTCAAAATTGGTACTACAACAGTTACCACTGCTCAAGAAGATGAGGTAAGAAAGTAATTTTGTATTTGTGTGCTAAAATTGATTGTCTTTTGTATTTGTAGCTGAGAGCTAATTGTCAAGAATTCACGGTAATTCAGATTGTCAAAGTAACTTAAACTTGATACTACAGAAGTTATCAATACTCAGGAAATTGAGGTAAGTAGTAATTCCATATTTGTTGGCTAAAATTACAAATAATAACACTGGTTTATTTTTTTTATCATAGCTGAGAGCTTGTTCAAGAGTTACTGGTAATTGAAAATATCAGAATGGCAGATGTTTGATACTACAAAAGTTACCATTAATCAGGTAAGAGAGTGATTTTGTATTTGTTTGCTGAAATATAAGATCATAACTGCTATTATAGTGTTTGCATGAACTGCTCAAACATAGTATCAATACTTAGTTTTATGTTACCTAACTATCAGGCTCGCTCACCATTTGTGCTCAAGCACACCACTAGTATATATGTATGAATGTGTATGTATGGATGGTACGTATGCCCTTTAAACGTGCGCGGGGGAAACTTTTTTCTCCAAAAAAACACAGCTTTTTAGGCTTGACCCCAGTTTATTCTGAAACTACAGCATTAAGCAAGCCTTACGTTATACTTAAGCGCAGAAGTGTGAGAAAATTCCTACGAAAATGCTTGCTTTTCAAGAAACAAAAAGTTGATTCGACAGGTTACTATGGTATTGAAAACCCTATTCCAGACCTAATTTCAAAACTTCGCCTTTTTATGGGGGGATATGGAGTGCCGGTTGTTGGTTGTCAAATATAGTCGATGCCATCGAGGCAATAATTAAAACTAAGCCGTTGGTAGTCAGAATGCCGTAGTATTAATGCTAAGGAAGCTACTACTTCTCGAGGGAAGCAGAGGTAAGTACGTAATTCCATATTTGTTAGCTAAATATGCAAAATTAACTCTGGCCTTTCTTTTTTGTAGCTAAGAGCTTTTCAACAGTGACTGGTAAATTCAAATAGTCAGATTGGCTCAAATTTGATACTACAAAAGTTACCACTGCTCAAGAAAATGAGGTAAGAAATTGATTTTGTATTTGTGTGCAAAAATTGATTGTCTTTTGTTTTTGTAGGTGAGAGCTTGTTGTCACAAGGTAATTCAGATGGTCAAAGTAACTTCAATTTGATACTACAGAAGTTATCAATACTCAAGAATGATGTAAGTAGTAATTCCATATTTGTTGGCTAAAATTACAAATAATAACACTGGTTTATTTTTTATCGTAGCTGAGAGCTTGTTCAAGAGTTACTGGTGATTGAAATTATCAGAATGGTTGATGTTTGAGATTATCAGAATGGTTGATGTTTGATGCTACAAAAGTTACCATTAATCAGGTAAGAGAGTGATTTTGTATTTGTTTGCTGAAATCAAATGTCATAACTGCTATTATAGTGTTTGCATGAAGTAAGCTAAAACATAGTAACATTTTATGTTACCTAACTATCAGGCTCGCTTGCCATTTGTGCTCAAGCACACCACTAGTTTATATTATGTTTGGATGTATGTATGTCATTTTGTACTTTGACCCTCCGTATTTTTGTGTTCGCTCCGCGTTCGACCCCGTCCCAAACTTCACTAAACAGAATCCTCTAGTTTAGCGACCATTACCCGTATCACCTTAGAAATTGAATTGTTTACTGCTTTGAATTCTTTTGCGGGTGCAGTTTAAACGCAAAAACTTATGGGAGCTCCATTTCTATTCAAGTTAGTCGCTATTTGTCACAGTTATAAGCCCTACTCAACAGCATTTACTTGTAAATTCATTGTCCACTAGACGAACCGCGAAGGTAAGTCTTGCGTAGGTATGTTCAGTTGTGTGAAAGTATTGTGCGTTACAACTACTATTAAGAATGTCACAAAGAAACTTTAAATAACGTGACTTGATTTTGTTGCTTCTTTTTCAATTCAAACAGTTGCGGGGAGCGGTTACTATGGCATTGAAACCCCTTTACCGCATACGTAATTTAAAAACTCGACTTTATTTTAGTAACTTGAGTGTTAGTTGTTAAAATCAATCATTTAACAATAGTGTAGTTTAAGGCTCGCTCGCCATTTGTGCTCAAGCACACCAATAGTTACTTTCATACTTGACAGTCAGCTATTGTTATGTTAGTAGTATATATTGAATCAGAGCAAAGTTTAGAGGACAACTTAAATTTTATTGAGAATTAATTTTAAATTTGATGACAATTGGGAGCACAGTTAAATATAACTTAAATTAGAGTAGAATAATAATACTGAGTGTGCGTACTGTAATACACACTAAACAGTCCCGTATAAATAATATACTCTAAAAACAAAATTAGTGAGCAAGAGAATCAAGTGAGACACTATTAATGGTAACATAATAGAAAATCGGGGATATTATCTTATGTTTGGATGCTCATATGTCATTTTCAAGCATTGACCCTTGTTCGCTTCTTTGTCAACCCCATCCCATATTCCATTATTGCAGAATCCTTTGGTTTATGAATCATTCAGTGTCTTTGGAAATTCAATTGCTTACCCCTTTGAATTAGGTCGTATCTGGCATAATCTGAATGTCACAGGACGCATTTAAATCTTACAAGCTTACTTGAATTTATTTCTATAAGGATTAAGAATAATGGTACATTATCTTGGTTAACATGCTATTTGTCATAGCTATATGCTAAATGCAACAGTATTGTACTTAGTAAATGATGC
>WLWD01002799.1_pt1 | contig 37961 bp, 24 predicted proteins | sample 6712731 | NCBI WGS metagenome assembly WLWD01 (sample SAMN12718690, study PRJNA576275) | sponge metagenome | isolation source: marine sponge | host: Mycale hentscheli | place: New Zealand: South Island, Marlborough, Capsize Point | collected 2014-11-01 | reverse complement strand
GAGAGCAGTTCATTGGAGATAGCCAGAGGTGAAGGTATTAGATCTGCGCATCTTGGGAAGTCTTCGCTCCGCAGAAATCGAGCCTGGTGGATCCATCCGCTTGAGTTCAGGTGCGCAGAGTCCGGAGAACGGCTACTGGAGGAGAGGCAGCCTGGTGCACCTTGCCGCGTGAGCTCAGACGACGTATGGAGAGTTGCTATAAACGAATATGAGACAACAAGAAGTTAAATTAAAACACCACAACTTCGCAAATTATACTTCTGCTACTACTGCGCGATTGTTTCCGCTCGCGTATTATCGAATGGTGGGGTATTGGCGGGGAATAAATTAATGTCCGGATCTACAGGCGGTGCGCGTTGCTATGTGCGGCCACCCTTAAGCTGAAAAAAGAGAAATTATTTTTCCTTATCTCTATAACTTGGTATACTGATACTTTAATACCTGAAGTTTCATATGAGCCTGATTTTGTGGGCACAGAAATTTGAATCTCTAAAAGAAATGTTTAAGCCAGGATTTTTTAATTTATTGAGTTATATCTCTAAAAAATTGACACATGATGTAAAAATTGCCTTAAAATTATTATGTATAACTTTGGTAGCTATACCTTGAAAATTAAGTGAGTTGTGGCTGTTTTTCACCAAAACATTTTTACGCACGGTAAGGGTCATCAAATGATGACGTTTAGAGCGGGTTGTGGGCCTTTAGTACACGTAAATGCGACGTCACAAAACAGCTCATGCGTATTTGTGTCATAAAGGCACGAGGGAGCCAGTTTTCCGCTAATTGTTGCACGGGTATGGCTGATTTAGCCACGGTTGTATCTCAGACCCTAGGTATCAAGTTTTACGGCGCTACTGCCTATCACAGCCAGCGTTTTAGCTACCGTCTGGAGATGCACAACCCGTAAGACTCCAACTGCATCGCCCTGATGTTGTCAGATTACCGAATGCTGGGAGCCTTGGGAGTATTAAACTCCTTCAGCTTTTCTTCAGCTCTTGAAAAAGAGGACCTCTTGGATAGGCTTGGCTCCAAGTTAGTAATACCTGCCAACAATTCTGACTGATATCAACTTCGCTTACTGCTGCTAGTAGAACGATGAGAATCCATACAGCCGCTTGCAGTTAGGGAAAGTCCCGTCTTACCGCTTAGCTCATTAACTAGCTACGTTTAATGACGAACTACCGCAAAATCTTGACGTCAACAAAAACAACAAAGATATTTGTAATACAAACAACAAATTATTCATGATCCTATATAATTGCAACTTTATGATGTATTGTATGCGGTTTCATACAGGATTTTTGTTTGGCTTCGCCAGGTGCGGCATCTCCTCCTTCATCACTGGAAGACTCTGCTCCTTTTGCCTCATCTGCGTCCTCTTCACAATCGGGTCGGTGACTGCATACACATCTGGTCCTAGTAGTACATGTGGCAAATAAAAATTAAATTATTTTGAAGATTTGAAATTGTTCAAAAAACCACAACCCACTTTCAAATCTCAAAACTCAATGAAATATATATATATATATTATAGCTAAACACCTTTCTCTATCTCAATATAGCTATAAATAAGTCCTTTCCACAACAGAAGCTTGCTAGTTTTCAAGAGAAAGACAAGAGAACGACAAGCTTACCTCGATCATCTTCTTGACTCCCATTGTCAGTATCAGAGTTGACGGGGTCTGGTCCACCAACCTGATACAGGGCCTCCTATAGCCCTAGATGTCGTCTCCCTCCTCTCCGCTTGATCCTGAGTCGCTAGAGTCAGTACCGAGCAAGTCTAAAACTTCCACAGCACTGTAACTGGTAGACGCCATCTTTCCAAACTGACTTCGAAAAAAAATCTTTTTTAAAATAATTACCTAGATCACACGACACGCTCACTTTTTTCCTATGATGTAATAAGCATTACCAAAGACTGTACGTAAAGGGGAGGCCCCCAGTTGAACTGGCGATTTTATAAAAAAAAAAAGAAGACAGTAAGTCAAACCGCAAAGTCTTGGTCGGCAAAGGTTGTTTCAATGTGTTATTGAAGGCTACTGGGCTCAAGAAATTTTTCGCTGCTTCTACAAAGCTCTGGAGATGACTGGATCCATAAATGAAGCTGCTGTGAAGAAGGTAACTTTTTAAAAAATTCGACGGAGAACCGATGTTGTTTTTTTTGCCGAGGAAGAAATAAACACAACTGCTGTGAGGTACTGTCGAAGCAGCCCTGGCTGAAAGCTATTTTAGATGCTTCTCCAATGTATTGGGCACCTGTGTGCATGCAATCTGAAGGTTCTAGCTATAAAGTAACTATTTTTACAAATTCGGAGAAGCCGACTAGTCGTCACCCGCTTTAAAGCGGGATCCGGAACGAAAGAGTTAAGTTGGAAGAACTGTATATATATATATTTATACCATGGTTGCTGCGGTAACACCCATGGATTAAAAGTGATATTTTCCCGGTGATTTTTCCTGGGGCTATGATATTTTCCCGGTGCGGTGTCAAGCGAATTCTTCCGTGTTTCCGGCCCAAAATTAAAATTCAATTAAAATTCAATTGAAGCACGCCAGAAAGTTTACTTTAGCAAGTTTACTTTAGCAAGTTTACTTTAGCATTGTAGCTGCCAGCTGTTATCTCCAGATCTAACTCTACCTGGGCTGCTCAGCAGTAAGCAGTAAAGCAGCTAGCTGTGGTAAATTCCTGTGGTATGAGAGCGGCAGGAGAGTTATATGTGGTAGGGCTGGTCCCATATAGGTGGATATGAGAGAGTAGTAGTAGCAGCAACTATGGTATAAAACAGTTGTGCCATGGCAACATCGGGGTTATGGAATATCACCGCCCTTATCCCTCGGGCTTCGCCCTCAGGATCGGGACGGTTATATTCCATAACCCCTCGTTGGCCATGGCATAACTATTACATATATATTGTAAATAAATGAAACAATTGATAATTTTATTTAACATAAAAGTTTAATAATTTTAGCTACAAGCTCAGGTCTCCACCTCAACGTGTGGTACATGGACGACGGCACCCTGCATAGGCGTAGCAGCCGATCCGGCGCACCGGCGGCCGCCGGACCAATAATTGACCAGATGAGAAAAAAAAAAAAAAAAAAGCTAATAATAAACGTTTACTGACCTGAGACATACCCGTAGCCAGGGGGGGTTCGAGGGGTTCGGTCGAACCCCCCTTTAGAGTGACCGGAAGTAAATATTTTAGCCACACCCCACATATAACTATTGGAATATCATCATCTGTTCAATCGTGCTGAACCAGCGCTTGAATTATCTGCTATTTCTGGCCTAGTGTGAGTCCAAGTGACCTAATAAACATTCATCTCCTTGGATACAAAATTTCGCTGCACGAGTAAAGCTTGCTACTTTATATTTTTCTTTATAAAGTGTAATGTAATGCACTTATTAATTAGTAAGAGTAATAGCATCGATAAGCGTGCGATTCAATATTAAGCAACGGAATTTTTTCAACAGATTAGAAAGGGAGCCATCCGGAAGTATCTGAGAAAGTTAAACCTGAAATGCACAGATAATTGTAGCTACGATGCAAATGATAAAAATAAAAATAAAAACAGGCCTACTATTAGCGAGTGATAGCACGGGTAACCTGTGCTATTAGGGATCAGTAGCGCTCGCAAAGCTACTGAAATAGCACTCCGATTTTCCTCGTGTTATTTTAATCACGTTGTTCGTGCTATTAATCCTGAATAGCACGGTTACCCGTTAATAGTAGGCCAGCTTTATAAAAATTGCACGAGACTACAGTAAGCTAAAGATCATTTACAGTGTGGCTACTATGTATAATGCAGTCACTATCTCTATACTTCAGGATAAACTTTCTCTTGAATTTTGCTTTAATAGATGGCTCTTCCTAATCTGAAAAGGGTATAGCTTCTGCTCTAAAAAATGACGTCTCCAACTAGAAACTACAACTGTACAATTCCAAGGCTAGAGCTGCATGCTTGTGCACTTACTCTTATTAAGCTACGGTGGCATTTCACTTTGTCCCGTGCTATTTCACTTAGTCATAGCGATTTTTCCAATACAATTTGAACTGGCAGTTTACACGCTGTACTATTAAATAACTTGTAGTGTACGAATAAGGCGTATTAATGATGCACTGTATTGGTTACATGAGAATAATACCGCTTTTCTCTCGAATATCAACAGATTATAGTTTTGAAGTAGAATACCTAGAACAAATTATAAGCTTTAGTGCACTTATCTTCTGATTTTTAGTATTGTAAAAGAATTAACGAGGAAACAAAAGTAAGTGTGGCTTTTTGCGTCTTGGGCTAGCCTCCCACTGTATGAACCCCTGGTATGTATACTCCACACTGTCCATGAGATAAACAATCGTTGTATTGAGAAAGTGTAATTTGAAAATGAAAAGCAGTACAAGCACACATGTGGAATTCAACCGGCATGGATGGTGTCACAGACTGAACGATCCCTCCCAGGTTAGGATTGACTGGTGTACACACACACACACACACACATGAAATTCAACTTACATGGGCATAGTAGCCCCGATCCAAAAAGATCCAGAGTTCCCTCCCAGGTTGGATCCGGAAACGCCGCATACTGTTTGTCCACGGTTGCTCTCTCTCATTCCACAAACGCACGCACACACACACACACACACAAGAAAAAAGAAGCTACAGGTGAATACAGATCATAAAAATAAATTTATAATTTATTATACATAAATTGACTGGTGTACTCACACACACACACATGAAATTCAACTTACATGGGCATAGTTGCCAAAGAGATCCAGAGTTCCCTCTCAGGTTGTATCCGGAAGCGACGCATACTGTTTGTTCATGGTTGCTCTCTCTCTTTCCACAAATGCACGCACACACATACACACACACACTAGAAAAAAGAAGATACAGGTGAATACAGATCATAAAAATAAATGTATAATTTAAATTGACTGGTGTACACACACACACACACACATACATGAAATTCAACTTACATGGGCATAGTAGGCCCGATTGGAAAAGACCCCCCCCCCTTCCTGAGTTCGTTCCCTCCCCGGTTAGATCTGGAACTCCACGCACACACATATACATCGAGTGTGAAGCTCCACTACAACACCACAAAAACACAGACAACGACAACGACAATAACAATACATATTACAACTTTTGGGATGTTCAGGGGGGGGGAGGGGGGGGGGGGGAGCAGCCACAAATATCAAAGTCTGTGGTCCTTCACACAAAAGATTATGGAATATCAATGGGTGTGTTGTCCTCTTTCTTCCACTCTCCCCCTACCTCATCCACCCGACTCTTTTTCTTCGGTTCCCGCCTTCTCCGACCGCGAGGACGTCCAGAACTCGGAGCAGGAGGAGCCACTTCCTCTTCTTCATCACTGGAACCTGCTGCCTATTCGTGTTTCATCATTGGAAGACTCAGGTCCGGTATCCTCTCCTTCATCACTGGAAGACTCTGCTCCTGTCGCCTCATCTGCGTAATCGGGTCGCTGACTGCATTCACATCTGGTCCTAGTAGTATATGTGGTAAAAAAATTTTTTTAATTTTTTTGAAAATTTGAAATTGTTCAAAAAACCACAAGCCACTTTCAAATCTCAAAACTCAATAAAATATATATATAATATATTATAGCTAAACAGCTTACTCTATCTCAATATAGCTATAAATAAGTCCTTTCCACAACAGAAGCTTGCTATTTTTCAAGAGAAAGACAAGAGAAAGACAAGCTTACCTCGATCATCTTCTTGACTCCCATTTTCAGTATCAGAGTTGACGGGGTCTGGTCCACCAACCCTGATACAGGGCCTCCTATAGCCCTAGATGTCGTCTCCCTTCTCTCCGCTTGATCCTGAGTCGCTAGAGTCAGCATCAAGCAAGTCTAAAACTTGCACCGCATTGTAACTTGTAGACGCCATCTTCCAAAAAATGACTTTGAAAATTTTTTTTTTTGCATAGTTACCGGGGTCACACGACACGCTCACATTTTTCCTATGATGTAATAAGCATTACCTAAGACTGTACGTAATAGGGAGGCCCCCAGTTGAACTGACGATTTTATAAAAAATGGAGAAGACAGTAAGTCAAACCGCAAAGTCTTGGTCGGCAAAGAAGCGGTTGTTTCAATGTGTTATGGAAGGCTACTGAGCTCAAGCAATTTTTTGCTGCTTCTACAAAGCTCTGGAGATGACTGGATCCATAAATGAAGCTGCTGTGAAGAAGGTAACTTTTTAAAAATTCGACGGAGAACCGATGTTGTTTTTTTATTGCCGAGGAAGAAATAAACGCAACTGCTGTGAGGTACTGTCGAAGCAGTCCTGGCTGAAAGCTATTTTAGATGCTTCTCCAATGCATTGGGAACCTGTGTATGCAATCTGAAGGTTCTAGCTAAAAAGTAACTATTTTTAAAAATTCATAGAAGCCAACCGGTCTTCACCCGCTTTTAAGCGGGATTGGGAACGAAAGGGTTAACTATATATTTCAATCTCTCCACCTCATCAGGAATACTCTGGTACACTCTGTCTAGCTTCATCATGTGGGCATGGATTGCTTCTGCCCCTTGCTCCCCGCCATCTTCTGAATCATGGAAGGACATGATCCTCAAGAATGTGCATTTTGGGGATCACTGTAGCAAGAGGGAAACTTGTCCGGTAGAACTTAAAAAAATTGACGATGTTGGTTTCTAAGAATAAATAAAGGGGTGTATATGGACAGGAATTACTAACATATATGATGATTACCAAGCTTGTCTATTTCCTCATCAGACATGTGATGGGATGAGTTATATCCTCGGTGACACTGACCAAAGAGAAAATGCTTCGGAAAAGGTGTCCGCGACCTGGTTGGCTTCTCCAAGTACATTAGGATGTGATGAAGCCACTTCTTGTAAGTTGCTGCAGATGTAGGTGATGCTGGCAGGCTGGCAGGTGAGAAAATATGTTTAGGTGTGAGTCTCAGGTCTGCCTTGAGCAACTTATGGACGTGGTTGTCAATAAAGGTCCCTCCTTGGTATGCTTGTCGCTGTACCGTGAGTTCTGGAGACACTTGTCCAAGGAGCTATAAAATGTGCCTTGGGAAATGTCTAACTTAGACTTCAGGGTACGTTCACAGTCAGAGATTTCTGTGGTCTTTTTTTTTTTAATTAATGACATGCATTACAACACATTTACATGTATACAGTGTGTTAGGTACCTTGTCGCTGATACACTGCTGTGCTGTAGCCAAATCCTCCCTATGTATGCAGACCTGTTAGTCAAATCGAAAATAAGTCAGTTGCTTTAAAAAGGTTTTCTTACATTGTCTAAAGGAATGTCAAGGATGATCTCCCCAATGCTGTTGTTATATTCCTTGGCCAGGCTCCGATTCCCATGGCCTTGAGAAGTGAATCTGGCATAGTCAGCCTTGAGGGAGTCCAAAGATCTAGCTGCATAAGATCCCCGTTTATCTTTCGGTTCAGCTAATTTCGACCTTGGAATGAGACACCATAAACAATTGTGTCGACCTATAGGTGAGTTGTGTAAAATATGTTACAAAAATAATATGATGCTGATTGAACTTCATTATTGTTTCATAGCACGTACCATTGGCACCACTAAGACCGTACATACGGCAAAGGTACTCGTAGTTGCCAGACAAGAAGAGTCTGACAGTATGATGTCTTGAACAAGAAGTGAGATGTTTTTCTGTAATATTATGACGTGACAATTTTTTTTTCCATTTTTTACTAGATGTTCACCCCCTAAGGGTGACAGACAAAATCTTCTTCAACATGTTCAGGGCTGTATGCAGGTTGGTGGTAGTGTCTCCTGCCTTGAACACTGACAAGTCAGTACCCTTCATTGACTTGGGGTGTTTGGTGTTCACCAACTAAATGTTCACTTTGAAGCTGCCACGCCCCTTGTCGCCTCCAAGCTTGACCCAAAGCTCATCTGAAGATAGTATGTGAAAGTTTTGCATTCTATTTTTTCCGCAGACATTTAATCAATTAGTCAGGATGATAAAGGAATATGTATTATTAAGGAAATTAGTAAGTGGTACCTACAATGAATATTTTTAAATATACGTTTCATGTTTGTCTACTATATCTGCTATAGCAGCAATCAGGTTTGGTCAATAGACAAAGGGGACTTCTCGCTAGTGTTGCACCGATAGACTTATTTACCGATTTACTGATATTCCCCTATAAATACTGCCGATACAGATGCAGATACCGATATTTCCTTTATAATTGCATCACTATTTTTAAATTTAATAAGTTTACAATATTGATATGAATATTTTAGAAAACACTGGTAATGTCAATCTTACATTCTAAGTTGTGTTTTATAAATAGATCTCAGGGGGGGCTTTGTTTTCTTCTTTTGGCTGCCAGCTGCAGCTAGCTGTATTGCTGGGAGTAGTAGGAAATACAGCTGGAGGTAACTGGCTGATGTACATGTTGTGTACATAGGCAGCTGCTACAGATGCAGATGCCATGGTGGGCTGAAATTAGGCAATATCTGCAGATACCAATAACATATTGCAACACTACTTCTCACACCACTTCTTTTCCATGCTCTACGAAGCTAAATGCACCTCGCTCTGCCACCAGATTCTCTACTACGAGATCCTTTGCTATCTTCCTCTGCTGTTGCTCACTGGCTATAGAGACGTTGAAAGCTTTGAACCATCTGTGAACACATATCTAGTGAATCAAGTAAGTAGGTGCATTTTCGTTTCTATTACTTCAGGGCAGAGCCATATCAGCATTCGCATCAGTAGCTGGAACTGAAATTGGAAGCAGGTCTTGGTGAAGAAGATTTTGTCTGTCACCCTTACATAGCCGTCACCTCAGCACTTAGCTGTGAAGTACTGACACCACAGCTTGCAATTTCCCTCACTGCACTCAGCATCCTAGTCTGATTGATAACTGTCTTAGCACATGCCCCTGAAGTTTCAATTCTGCCAGCAGGGACTTGCACCAAGGTGATGGGCTTTTTTTATATTTGAAAGTACAATAATTAAAGTTATACATAGCAGCACACCTGGCCTCGGCTGCTACCAACTTTAAGTACAGGTGGAGATGACGAGCTACTTTCTCCTTGGTTCAAGAGACGCTTCACTAAGGAGTGTGCAGCCTTGAGTTCTCCTGGTGTTGCAGGGGATGTTGAAGGTTTAGCCAACACGCCCTTCATTCCAGATTATGGCGGAAACTGTTACATTTGCTGTCACAATGTTTCATGTGATCCTGTAGCCTTACTGCACCACCACACCCCTTCGCACATTTCACTAAAAGATCGTGGACCAAGGACATGAAGAGTGATGATGGGGGGCGAACTGTCTAACTATTGAGTGGATGATCACTACAGCAAGGGCAGTTGACAGAACCTGAGGCTTGGATTGCCTTGAAACAACATGCTGAACACACCATGCTGTTGCATGAAAGCTCAATTGGCTGAAATGCCACCTTCTGGTAAAGAGAACAGAGCAGCTTTGTTATAGTAGGTGAGTGGAGGAACTGTGGGTCATTATTGTCTGGTAAAGAACTCGGTCGGACGACAGACCGAATGTGGTGCATAACTGCTTTAGGTGTCTCTCCTTCAGGTCTTCCTCTTCCTTTAGTCTTCTTCTTATTCTGTCCACCACCCTTCGACACTTGTTGAGTGTAAGCAGAGCTGGTATTAATATATTTCAATTGAACACATCAAGGTTGAATTATTTTCAGCAGGTTATGTTTTGTTTAATCTCCACTAATACCAGGGAATTTTATTAAACATATACTCTTTTTTCTCTTCAATTTCACTCATTACCTTCTATCCCATTTTATTCCATTCTCAAGGGAGAATATTGAAAAATTTCAATACTTTGCATTGTTTTTTTTGTATTTTTGTGACTTTTTATAGGATTGTGTCATGTTTTTTTTTTGTTTTGTTTTTAATCTAGTGTGATTGGGTAGATAGTCAGTCAGTTAGAGATGGGATGGCAATATATGTCAGTCAGAGATGGGATGGCAATATATGTCAGTCAGAGATGGGATGGCAATATATTCCTATCACTCATTTCCTTCCATCCCATTCCAAAGGGAGAAAGAGAGATTGAGGAGAAAATTTTTAAAAAATAATTTAAAAAGAGCCTCATATTTTTGTATTTTTAATGTATTTTTTTTTATTATTTTTTATTTTTGTGCCTTTTTTATTATTTTGTTATGATTAACAAATAAACTGTGCCAGAGAGGTAATCTTTATTTATAATTCATTGTGAATGGATAAATAGTTAGAGAGAGATGGATTGGCAATATATTCCTGTCACTCATTTAATTCCATCCCATTTTATTCCTCTCTCAAGAGAGAAAGAAAATGATTGAAAATGAAGGGAAAGAGTGTCACATATAATTTAAATTTTTACGTTTAATTTAAATACATTAGTCAGAATGAATTTTATTTAACTTACTTTTGCAGCTGTTGTTGATGGAATTCCATGGAACTTGCCAATTTTTTATTTTAATTTTTGTGAACACAAAATTAAGTTGCATTTCCTAATGTTATTTTGATGCATACACTATTATCTTACCTTAGTCTCAATGTCTGAAGCGCTTCCTGACAGTGAGTAAACAACCCACAAACAAGGCCTATCTAACCAGCTGAACTTCACGTGGTTGACCTATTTGGAAAAGGTGAAGCGTGGTACCAATCCCATGGTATCTCTTGGCAGGAAATATCTAACTTGGTTCCAGTATGAAATATGAAGCAGGGGAAACCAGGAATTTATGCAACCAAATCCCGAGAGATCATGAATTTATTTATGAGCATACCGGAAGTTTCCTACATGGTAGCAATTAACCGTTAAAGGGTAACTAACTGCCACCATTTTTTTTATTTTTATTTTTTTTGAGTCATTCAGTAGATAACAACACAGTATCACTCCAAAAAAATTTGACAGTGTTTGGTCAAGTAGTTCCTGAGTTATGGGCCTTTGAAAATGCACCCTACTCCCACGCTAATTAAGTAGGCCAATTGGTTGATTACGTCACAAGTTGAGTACCGCTCGGATCAGCGTGCTTGTGTAAACTTCGAGGTTTAGTGCTCAGTCTGCTAATCTTATCTGATTGCCACTACTGCTACTTGTGGAAATATGGTCAAGACTTGTGTTGCTGCAGGCTGCAATAACAGTAACAAGTGGAGTAAGTCTGCACAAGTTTCCCAGCAACAGTGCTCTGAGGAAAAAATGGGTAGATCAGGTGAAAAGGCATAGAGACAAATGGGAACCCAATGCATACTCTGTGCTGTGTAGTCAGCATTTCGAGCCATCATGTTTTATGGCTGATTCTATCCTTTCCCAATCACTGGGGTTGGGCAAGAAGAGAGCTAGTCTTAAGCCTGATGCAGTACCCACACTGTTCAGCAAGCCTGTGTGTGGAAAAAGGAAAGCAGAAGGGGAATGTCTGCCACCAAAGAAGCGATCTGCTTTTGAAAAACGTAAACGATGTAGAGTAAGCGAAATGAATTTTTTTAAATCACTCATTTTAAGTACAATGACAGGCTGTAGAGGAAGCAATGGAAGAACTGGGAGAAACAGACAATTCAGTTTCACTGAATCATATTGTGAGTTAATTCCCTAACAAATTTTGTGACAACAATATCTTATGGGTTTAAGGAATCTGAGCCTAATGATGTTGCAATTCAATGAAGATATGCAATCCTGAATTATGACATTACCAGGCTAAAGTTGGCAGTCCTACATTACAACGAAAACAGCCGCAAAGGAGAGGCAAAAACTAAGCAAGGGGAGAAAAGATATTCTGTTTTGTATCCCAAGTAAAAATCTGGTGGACACATTGTCAGAAAAATCGTGGAAAAATCTACTTATGGTAAATAAACTATATATCACCAATTTCTGCTCTTATATACCCAATGGCTTAAATATTTATAGGGTATGTGCAAAACCTCTTTTGTGCACTATGGGATGTTATGCTGAAAGAATGTGAAGTATCAGTTATGATGTTACCACCACCTGCACTCTGTGATAGTTTGGAAAAACCTGAAAAACAGAAGGCAATTGCTGAACATCAGACCAGATTATCAAAATAATTGTGTGTATGTGTAATTGGTTATATTGTTGGATGTAATTATCAGATGGAAATGTCTCTATTATTTTCTTGACAGCACAAGCAGGTAATACAACCCTGACATTACGGCCAAGCCATCCCCAGCACCATCGAGTCAGTTGCCTGTATGCAATATATCTGTATTTCCTTAAAAAATAATAAAACAGAGTAGTGAAAAAATATTATTGTTATTATTTTTTTTATTATTATCATTTTCATTATTATTATTACTATTATTATTACATATTATATGCATACTCGTGCATTGATGCTGGGAGAGCGTCTATTCCATGTTCCTGTTGATATTGATAGTATGCTGCTTGCAGTACCCATAGGTTCAGACACATGCCCTCAAATCCTGGATGTCTGGTTATGCAACTTGCAGGTTCATCCTCAGTCTCTCCCATTTTTGCTACCACTTTGTTGATTTCTTTGCAGCAAACACACTCTAAGCTGGTTGGCATTATCTGGCAGCATTCACAATCACACCTATAATTATATTGACGAATACACACGATTTTACACACACACTGAACTTGGTAGCTATCACTCTCTTACCAAGACCAAGTCTAAAAGCCTGTCTGGATCATCCTCTTCAGCAGAACTGCTGCTGCTATCTGAAGAATTTGAAGCACTTCGTTCAAATCTATAAGGTTCAATGGAAGATCCAGAAGAGCTATCACTAGTGTGTTCTTCAGAATCAGTAGTTAAAATGCTACCATCACTCCCACTGTATGAGGAAGCATCACTCCTGCTGTTATCACTGCCTGAGGTATAGGTTGCCATCCTATCTGGCTCAAAACCTCGAAGTTTACACAAGCACGCTGAAGTTTACACAAGCACGCTGATCCAAGCGGTACTCAACTTGTGACGTAATCAACCAATTGGCCTACTTAATTAGCGTGGGAGTAGGGTGCATTTTCAAAGGCCCATAACTCAAGAACTACTTGACCAAACACTGTCAATTTTTTTTGGAGTGATACTGTGTTATTATCTACTGAATGACTCAAAAAAATAAAAATAAAAAACCCGGTGGCAGTTACCCTTTAAGTTTCTATGAGTGAAATAGCTGTGAGACGCTGGAAACATAGCCAGTTGAGTCAAATGCGGAGCGTTGCTAAGAATATTTTTCGGCGGGCTTTTAACAAACTGCAGGAAAAAAAACTGTAACTAACTAATTCACTTACTTTTTCTACATAATTCGTGTACTTCTATATTAGTCAATGCTGCCTAGGTTGCCTATTATTTTCCTAAATCCAACCTATTCTCATGAGCCTATACCAATTATTCTCTATAATGTGATAGTCAGAAATTTCAGATTATGATTAAGAAGCATTGTTTACAGTACAAATGGTACAGAAAATGACAATTTAGCTATATTGATGTGGTAAGGTTAGTAATTTTTCTACATTGCTGTGTTCTGTGTTCATGGATTACATAACTAAGTGATTGTAAGCATGTCCATTGGAGAGTCAAAGGAGCGAACAATACTCTGGTTTTAGTTATCTGATAATCTTCAGTCAGAATGTTCCCTGGGAACTGTGGAGGTGCTAAATTGCTACCTGTAGCAATTCAATGGTTATGTGAGCTCACCGGTATTGTTTAAAATTAATTTACGGCTTATCACTTGCGGATTGATGAGTTAGTGAAAATTTTTAACAAAACCTTTCAATTCATATGGGGACATATTCTCATCAATTCGGAGCTCAGTAGGATAAATACTTGCAGAAGTTGCTTCCATATAGGACTAGGCTGTGCCCCAGGAGTCTATACACAAATTTTGTTTATTCTGGGCTTATCGAAGAGATTTAGCCTGTATCATCATTGGATACTCTGCTGTCCCCTTACCAGGTAGATTGTCATTGGTGTTGGCTAGAGTTTTGCCATTGGTATAGAAGACAGAAGTTCATATGTCATAACATTACTGCACATTACACATGCGTGTAAAATTGACTGAAATAGATGTTTCTTCATATACAAGGTTCTGGTTGTGAGGTTTACTCTGAGTATAGACATAGTAGAATAAACATTTGTCTTAAGTCAACTGTCATCTTAAAACACATACTTTATTATGAAATGAAACTGAAACTATGACATAAGCATTAATTGCCCACATCCTTAACTTCTTTTGAGAATTATTGATTAAAATTAACAGGTAGATTTGGTACACTTTGCGTAAGCCCTAAATTCTCATCACGAAACCCTTTACCTTACTAACAATACCTGTGGTTCGGTAAAGGGGCTTCATCTTTAAGTACTAAACCACGTGACATCACAACGTACGCGAGCTAGAAGAGGTGTTGACAAACCTTCCGCTGGGTGTTATGGGGCGCCCGAAGACCACAAAGAAAGGAAAGAATAAGGAAAACAAGTATCCAGAATCTTACAATACTCCTGCTAAGTTGCGTAGTTAGTCCAACGAGTCTATGCTGAAGGCGATGGAAGCTGTCAAGAATGGCATGGGTGTAAACAGAGCTGCATTGGAGCATGACGTACCTAAAACCACTCTCAAGGATAGAATATCTGGAAGAGTTATCCATGGTACTAACTCTGGCCCTAAACCCTACTTAACTCGAGTGGAAGAAGAAGAGCTGGTTAGATTCCTGCTTCAATGTGCAAGGCAAGGATATGGTAAGCTAGAGGAGAGGTTTTACAGATTGTGACTGCTACTATGAAGAAAAAGTGAAGGAATCTTAATCACTCTATTTCACAAGGGTGGTGGTGTTTCGCGAAAGGTGGCCAGAACTTAGATTGCGAAACGGTGATTCATTTTCCCTTGCACGTGAGAAGATGACTAATCTTGAAGTTTTTAAGAATTATTTTGAACTTCTCAGAGAAACTCTTCTTGAATACAACTTAATGGATAGGCCGTCCCAAATATATTATTTCTGCAAAAGGTGCCAAAAAGATTCGGCAAATGACATCAGGAAACGAAACGCAGATAACTATACTTGGCTGTTGTAATGCCACTGGTCAGACCATTCCACCCATGGTAGTATTCACAGGAAAGCATTTTAATCCCGATTTAAGTGTTGGTGAAGTTCCTGGGATGTTGTATGGCATGTCAGAGTCTGGCTGGATGGACCAAGAACTTTTTTTAATTGGTTTTCCAATCACTTTTTAAGTCATGCGGTGTCATGTCGCCCATTGATATTAATGTTAGACAGTCATTCTTCACATTATACACTAGAACTCATCAAGCTTGCAGCAGAAAACGATGTAATTAAATTCTGTCTACCACCACATACAACTGCGGACAGTCAGCCTCTGGACATTAATTGTTTGGTCTCCTTAAGGGTGCCCTGCCACCGGAAACCAAGGCCCGTAACCGCAAATTGACTGTTATTGCTATGTCTTTATATTTCTTTTTTTGTGTACTGTGGGCTTACTTTGTTGTTACAGATGGAATGAGCACCAATAGAGGACTCCAGCAAGCCAAATTTGAAGAATGAAGACCTGTCTGGGACGGCAATACAGCTCTGCACACCGGCTACTATTCGGTGTTATTTCGAAGCGGCCGAAGGAACTAGCGTGCTCATTTTTTTTCCAGAGGTAGCTAGCGGGCTTCTTCGCAACATTACAGAGCCATATTTCTAATATCTATATGTGACCGGATTTGTGAAAACCCGGCTAAACGCGGCATCTAAAGTTTTCTAATTTATTCTACCAGTAGGCTGCACGGGGCCTTGGGATGCCATCCTCCGAATTTGGAAGCTGTAGCACAAGCCGTCTTCGCCCTACGCACTACAACACTTCAGTATTTTTGCTAAACTTATTATTGCTGATTTCGAAAAAACGCGGGGTAAAGGCGTTGCTAAGGTCAGGGGGCGTGGCTTCTGTCCGTATACTATTACTGCGTGTCTCCGGGACACTATGGAATAAACCGGTTACAGGCGGATTGAAAGAAGTCTAAAAGGCTTAATGCAGGGCTCCTTAAAAAACTATGATGGCGAGAATTGCGTGAGTACGTGAATTATGTAGAATAGTAAGTGAATTCGTTAGCTACAGTTTTTTCCCGGCTGTTAGTGAAAAGCCCGCCAATAATTTCTCCGTACACGAGTCCAACCGGCTAGTGTTTCTAGCCTCCTAGTGTGAGTTCTAGAGCACGCCAGAGCTTACAACTGCGTCATAAGCTAGAGCTAACTGGTGTCTATCCATTTCTGCCATAAAAAAATTTTCGAAAAAAATCGACCCATAAAGCTTTACCCGGTGATACTGAAAAAAATTGTTTGCCGCGTTTAGGCGGATTTTCCCAAATCCGGTCACATATTCTTTTTTTGTAAATAGTAAAATTTTCGTGCCGTTTTACTCCTGCGTTATTCTAAAAAAATCTCTCTGTAACTTTATTCTAAGGGGGGTATGCTGATTGTGCGCAAAATTTGGATTCAATTCAATGATACAATTCCACGAAATATCGATTTATATTTTCAAGTTCACTACTGATTCGCTATTTTACCCCGCCCCCCATAACGTTGAGCTCCGCAAACGCGCAATTTATTGGTAAGAGCATAATCAATTGACTTGTGGTAGCTCTAAAAAGAGCCCATTTGTAAACAAAAATAAGAAATACAATAATGAGCCGTGAGATGGCCGTTGTAACTTTGCAAAAGGTTAGTCCCCGGAGCAGAAGTGACGGCGTATTCCCAATGTTGCTTGGAGTTGGTTGCTCATTAGTGAGAGCGGGGTAGTTCAGCACAAATTTCAGACTTGTAGGTGATAGGGCTGAAGAATATAGCGGTAGCAATCCCGACAGAAAGAACTGAAGTGATGATGACGGAGTCTATACGCAACCAAGTCTGAATACAAGGTTGGTGGAATAGTAGGAGCTGGTACCAGTCAGGATGGAGTTGGTCACCGTTGAGACAGAGTTTTAAGCTGCTCCAATGGCTTCACAAGTACAGCCTCACTCCGTACCCTGAAAGTATAATAGAAGGATGTTATTTGAGGTGACTGTTTCAGACTAGTACACTACAGTTATAAAGTTATAGCTAGGGACCCGTTTGTCCTCCTGCTTCGCGGTAATTTGTAGATTTTTTTTGGCGCCAAAGTTAATTGATCCGCGTAGAAATTGAGAGCTGGCCACGCGTGAATAGATTGCATGCGAGGGTTGGGTTACGGGCGGTTCTGCGGTATTATACTGAATGATTAAACGACCACAGGTCCCGGTGGCAGGGCACCCTTAAGGTGTGCTGGTCAGAAGTCTGTCGTCAGTTTATGTAATAATCCTGGTCGAGTTGTGTCAAAGTTTTACTCTTCTAAGCTCTTTGCGCAGGCCTTGTCCAAGGGTATGCATAGTTGCCAACTTTTTAAAATGGAAAGTAGGGACATAGACCACACCCACCAAAACCACGCCCATTTCAAGAACCCCAGGCAGTAAGCAGTTTATTATCATAATCCAGTAATAATCGTATAATAATCAAGAACTTGGTATCGATAGCTACATACACATAAAAAGATTGCATTTATTTATTGCTTGAAAGTGATTTTACGGTGGCTTTCTTGCACTGTGATAAAAGTTCTTTATCAATTGTCATGTCATGGCAACAATCATCACAATTATATTTTATTGTCATTAGGGCAATGACTGTTGATTGATCCAGATTGGATCTCTGATCAGTGTGGATCTTCCTTAGCATGGAGAATCCCCTCTCTGAGTCAGCATTTGAGCAGGGTATTGATAAAAGGCCATACATTAGCATGCATAATTTACTAAATCTACTTTTTCCATCTAGTGTCCTGATGCGTTCAACTGCAGACCAGAAGCTTCCTACTCTGGGCCTCTCTGTGCAATCAGCGGCCTTATACACACTTGGTGAAGGAAGATCTGCCGGAGAGAGTTGGAAGTCCATAAACTCTTCCCTCAATTGATCAAGGGATGCTGCTTCGCTTAGACCAAGTTGTGGAAACCGCTTGGCCAAGCCAAGAACTGTAGAAACAGAATATGAAGCTGTTTTCTCTGGTTGAAGGACTCCTAGGTCTTTCAACAAGGAGTCATGAAAAGGAAATTTTTGTTTCATTTTCTGTATTGACGTCACATAAAACTCTCTCACTGCATTAAAAAATGGTCGCATGTCATGCACTTCTTCCAATTCTGCTAACACTTTCCAAGTTTCAGTGCCAATACCGAAGTTCTCATTATCCAATTGACCTTGGCGGTCTAAACAAAGTTGATGGAGGTTATTACCTACAGAAAGTATGGTTTCTGGCTTTAGCAAACTTGCAGCATACAGTCTTGTGAGTCTACATATTTCTGTGTAAAGCTCACAGGTGGTATTCTCCGTAGACTTCTGGAAAACTCGATTGAATTTATCCATGGAAGGCAGTATGTACTGGAGAAAAAAGAGCAGAGGCTTAAGCATTGGATTTTCAAGTCTTTTAAGTATGTGAGCTACTTTACTTGAACCTTCATCAGATGATCGAAAGAAGGATTTTAATCCTTCCAGTTGGCTTATATAACGGTTTACACATCGAAGTAAGCTCAGCCAACGTGTAGTGCAATGCTTTAGTATCACTTCTGGCTCAGTAGTAAAAAGGGAACACCACAAATCAGCATATAGCTGCTTACGCTTACTGCTGTGATGAAAGAAGTAAAATATATCTACAAACAACTCATCTATATTTAGAGGAAGAGTCTGCATGCCAGCTTTTACAACAAGATCTGCCAAATGACAGATACAGCCAACATCATACAGGATGGGATGCTCATTCTTAATCAATTTCTGTACTCCTGACCTGTTTCCCTTTAATACATTCGTTGTGTCAGACATAAATGCCATAGTTTTTGAGAAGTCCAAACCGTTATTATTTAAAGATGATTTCAATGCATCAAACAAATTTCTTGCATTGCCAATGTTAACTACTGGCATATCCAAGAACCTTGTTGCAACGTCTCGCAAATCTGAGTCAAACACTCTCACTAGAATAATGCAGGACTTATTATTTTTGTCATTAGACTCATCCATCATTAAAGAGAAAGGATAGGACATGCAATTTGTTGCTTTCTTGAGAAAGTGAGGTGCTAATGCTTCTTTGATTATGGCAGTAGTCTTTGTTCAACCACACGAAAACTTTTTCGCAATCTCAGAGTCGGGAAACATATTATGAAAAAGTTTAGTTGCATGGTCACTGGCAAGAAAAGCAATGTTGTGCTTTGCAACAAAGGTCGCCCATCGTGCCTCAGCCTCAATTGAACTATAGGAAGTACTGCAGAATGATAGCAGACTCTGGGATGATGTACCTCCTCTTGCCATATCTTGGTGATTCTTCCTGCCCACATGCTTCAGCACATCATTCCTTCCCCCATGAGAAATGCTGAAGTCATGATTACAGATAGTGCACCGTGCATAGAGTTCACCTGAACAATAATAAAAATGTTACCTATGTCGTAACTTTTCTCACTAAGTTACTATTGCTAGATATTTATGTATTAGCTAGCTACCTTACTTCTGGAACTTCTGCCAATTCCTTGAAATTCTTCTATCCATTTAGGATTGAAGTGGGAAGTTCTTTTAGCCTTCTTTGCTGGCACACAGTGAGCCTCAGCCATATCTAGCTAGAACTACACAGATTGCACTTGCACAACGTCAACTCCCAATTCTCTGAGACTACCACAATATATTGCACGTGCGACTATAAAATAATGACGTCATATGAGTGCACTTTAACCCTGCAAGTCAAAAGTCAAAGTCGGGACATGAGTGGGACAGGAGTCAAAAAATCGGGACTGTCCCGACGAAATCGGGACGGTTGGCAACTATGGGTATGACTATTGACAATATTTCGTCTGGGTTTCGTAAATCAGGAATTTTTCCATTCAATCCTAAAATTATCCTTAATAATCTACCAACATCAAGTGAAGGTGACTCTGCTGGTGATAGTATTCCTCAACCCGAGAGTGAAAATTCATTTAGTTGCAGTGAAAGCTCCCATAGAGATGACGATTCTGATTTGTTAAGTAGTAGCACTTCTACCCTCCAACCTGTACCCAGTGACTCGTCCAGCTTTACTCACGATCACTTAGAGGATTCCTTTACTGTTCCAGATGCCACAATGAACTTTCCTCCAGACAAAATACATATTGAACGACGTTTTGACAACAGCTATGATGTCTATACTGATCGTGACTATGTTGCATGGTTACAAGCTGCTCATCCTGAAAGTGAATTTAGTGTGGCTGCCCTTTTCTCGTGTATTTCGCCAATGACAGAAAACAGTGGATCAGTGTAATGTACAGTGTCATGGTTATAGTGAAACTGCTCCCCCCCTCGCCCCATGTGTAGATCAACTATATATTGTCATAGCAAAAAGATAAAAATAATTAATTCTTTTTTTTTTTAATTCTGTGAAATTATTGCTATGCGAAACTTGTGCTAAACTCTAAGGATGGAGTGATTATTATAATCTCGCATCAGGACTCCCATAAAATTTATATTACAGGGAATGCCAGTACTGCTAATGTCCCTGATGTTGCTTTTATTCCTGCCAGTTCTCCGACAGTCTGTCCTGTTGACTCTGTTCCTGCTCGTTCTCCGACTATTGCTCCTATCAACTCTGTTACTGTTTGTTCTGTCAACTCCGCTCCTGCTCATTCTCCGACTGTTGCTCCTATCAACTCTGTTCCTGCTCATTCTCTAACTGTTGGTTCTGTCAACTCTGTTCCTGCCCGTTCTCAGACTGTTGGTACTATCGATTCCCCTATCGAGTCTGACAATTCTTTTACCATTCTAGATGCCACAATGGACTTTCCTCTGGGTAAAATAGATCTGTTTAAATAACGCTAAGGGTGCACTCTGCGAATCACTTTATTTGTATTGCAATTGACCAGTTAGGGTGGTCCTGGCCTCCCCTGTTCCGACATCTATGATTACATTTGTATTGCTATTGACCATTTGGGGTGGTCCTGGCCTTCATTGTTCCTACATCTATGATTATATGTGTTTACAAATTATCCTGGGTGACTATGCCTAGGTCATTGATTTAGTGAAAGTGATTGTACATATACATGTTTTGTCAGAAACTGGTACATGAACATGACAAATGCCATAACTAAGTACATATCTGAAGGATTATGCGTTTCCCTGATTGGGCTCCCTAAGGAACACCCATGTGTGAACCACAAATTGTTGTTAGCCACTGCAGAAGCCACATTGTGGCCTCTCTTAACCACGTGTGCCACTTGGTGAACTAAAGCCTGGGTACATGTGCAGAATTTCATATTCTACCAGGAAGTGTTGTGCATCAGTGTTGTCCTTACAAAAGAGATGGTCTGATGTCAACTATTGTAGAAATTCTTCTTACAAACTCCAAGCTTATTGAAACATTGCTTGACCACTAACCAAACCCTTTCATTGCTTTACAATATATTTTTCTATTGCATCCAGTAATCTCAACACACCGCTTATTCCATCTCCACACAATTGCTGTTTTGTTTCATTTTTTTGTGTGTCAAATATTATCCACCTTGTATGAGGCCAGGTGATTGTCAGGACTCCTGGCTACAGGGGGGGGGGGACGTCAACGGGTTTATTGAATATCGGAATGGGGCGCTAAACTTGTAGTATTGTAGACGTCTCTAGCCTAGCCTCGTCTCATTTGGCACACCCTCACACGTAAATAAGCCTGGGTATGAGGCAGGGGGGGTAGGACATCCCGTCTAAATCATGTGACTTAAGCACGAATGGAATGTAATAATAGAGGTGTAGCCAACCTACCTGAACTTTGTCCAGATATGACCGAGAGCAACACTTTATCTTCTGTGTTGGAAACACCAATAGCACACAGGCCGTCTTTTGATTTATACTCGGCTACAAACGAGAGTGACTTTTTTTTTGTAATCAGTCTTGGGCAGTCTTTTTGCTATCCAATCCCCTCTTTTGATGTTTTAGCAGTAGAGCTAAGACCAATGAGAATTCAAGGTATTTTTTGGAAGGAAAAAAAAATGTGAAGAGAGAGAGAGAAAGAGGCAACAAAGAGGGATAAGAATTTTTTTTTTACGTGTGTAGGCTGCACAAAAGAGAGGATATTTCTCACATATGATGTGTTTGTGAGGGAGGATTCTTCTCTTACTCATCCATTGCCATGCTGGATGAAAGTCACTGATTGGACAGTGGTAGACGTAAGTTTTTTTTCTTTCTGTTTATACACTGAATTATCGTCTATATCAATATGCAGCCAGATCAATTCAAAATATGTGTGAAACTGGATGGCCTGAAGTTAGTTCCACAAGGTGTTTTTGTAGTATGGAAATGGGAATGGGAATGGTCTGATTCAGACTCCGAGTCTTCAGACAATGATTCTTTGAATCAGTTTAGTGATGAAGAGAAGAATCCTTATTTACTATCTGAATCAGATGAAGAAGCCTTATCTAAGTCAGATGCTGAAGGAAATAGTCTTACTCATACTATTACTTTTAAGTGTATGGGATCAAACTATCACCCAGAATCTCAAAGTGCTCTTTCGAAAGTTTCTGAACTATTGAGGAATGGTCAAGTTGTACCTGTTCAGCTATCTAATGAGCCTGATAATGAGTATGATTCTCAAGCCATCACCTTTCAATGTCAGTTGGAAAGCCACTGGAGACGCATTGGTTATGTAGTTAAAGAGGCTTTGCCAGCTGTACATGATGCATTAAACAAGAAAAAAATTGTCAGCATTAAGGGTGCCCGCACATAGCAACGCGCACCGCCTGTAGATCCGGACATTAATTTATTCCCCGCCAATACCCCACCATTCGATAATACGCGAGCAGAAACAATCGCGCAGTAGTAGCAGAAGTATACTTTGCGAAGTTGTGGTGTTTTAGTTTAGCTTCTTGTTGTCTCATATTCGTTTACAGCAACTCTCCATACGTCGTCTGAGCTCGCGCAGCAAGTTGCACCAGGCTGCCTCTCCACCAGTAGCCGTTCTCCGGACTATGCGCACCTGAACTCAAGTGGATGGATCCACCAGGCTCGATTTCTGCGGAGCGAAGACTTCCCAAGCTGGCAAATGTAATACCTTCACCTTTGGCTATCTCCAATGAACTGCTCTCTCTTCAGACTCTCTCTTGTTATTGTTGTATTGATGTTTGTTTACTCTTGATATAGGCGGGCTCTTTTTAGAAACAATACAAACTAATTGAAAAAAAAATTGCTCGCGTACTCATAGTACGAGATATGGGGGTGGGGCTATTTCTTAAGAATTGCGAGTGGAATTAAAGTTCCAAATTTTGGGTCAGTTTTTCTTGGAATCTAATAATGAGAACGACACAAAAATTTTATACACGGGTAAACCAAAAAAAAAATGAACTGCACTACAGCGAGAATTTTTCAATATCTTATAAATAGAAAAAATTGCGAATATATCATAAAGTAATATTGAAATGGTTAAGAACTCTCTGTCTTGCAGTAGAGTATCGGCTCGGCTAGTAGTGCACCAAATTGCGGAGCTCCAACTTACCGCACCGCTCCAGAAAAGTGCCCCAAAGTTTTATAACCAGGCCCCGATATTTCTTCCAGATTCGCTCTAATATTAGTGAGCGGCTCCTTCGGCAGGTACTTTGTCCTTGTGTTGTAGTGGAGAAGCCCCTGTAAGTATACAAATAGTAGTAATCGTGCATAGCAACCATCAACAAAAAATTGCGTAGGCGGTGTGCGGGCACCCTTAACTTTGATTGGGTTAAATATTTAGTGAACTGGAGTAAAAGTGGTCCTGGATTTTACGCCGGCATTAATATTTCGTTAAATGGAAAATGGCCAGTAGAGGTACAGTTCGTCCAGCTTAAAGAGTAGAAAGTACAGATCTCAAAACTTAGACTAGTTGCAATCACAATAAGCTTAGCCATACCTTTTTTGTGTTGTTAGATCCCAATCCACTCGAAACTAAGTCATATAAAACAGTATAAGAACTACGCTATCTCCATAGACATTCCATACATTAAGCGCCATTTTTTTGACGTCACAAATTCGTCCGTCTTACGTCACAACTCGTAGTTAAACTTGAGCCGCGCCCTCACACAGCAGCTCCTATTCGGGAACTTCCCTTATTTAAGGGTGCCCTGCCACCGGAAACCGAGGCGCGTAACCGCAAATTGACTGTTTTTGCTATGTCTTTATATTTCTTTTTCTGTGTACTGTGGGCTTACTTTGTTGTTACAGGTGGAATGAGCACCAATAGAGGACTCCAGCAAGCCAAATTTGAAGAATGAAGACCCGCCTGGGACGGAGATACAGCTCTGCACACTGGCTACTATTCAGAGTTATTTCGAAGTGGCCGAAAGAGCTCATGCGCTCATTTTTTTCCAGAGGTAGCCTGAGGGCTTCTTCGCAACATTACAGAGCCATATTTCTAATATCTATATTCTTTTTTTTTGTAAACAGTAAAATTTCATGCCGTTTTACTCGTGCGTTATTCTAAAAAAACTCTCTGTAACTTTATTCTAAGGGGGTTATTTTGCTTGTGCGCAAAATTTGGATTCAATTCTGTGATCCAGTTCCACGAAATATCAATTTTTATTTTCAAGTTGACAACTGATTCGCAACTTCACCCCGCCCCCCATAACGTTGAGCTCCGCGAACGCGCAATTTATTAGGTAAGATAATCAATTAACTTGTGACAGCTCTAAAAAGAGCCCATTTGTAAACAATAATAAGAAATACAAATGAGCCGTGAGATGGCCGTTGTAACTTTGGAAATAGTCCCTCGAGCAAAAGTGATGGCGTATTCCCGATGTTGCTTGGAGTTGGTGGAGCGGGTAGTTCAGCACAAGATTTAGACTTGTAGGCGATAGGGCTGAAGAGTATAGCGGTAGCAATCCCGATGGAAAGAACTGAAGTGATGATGATGGAGTCTATACGCAGCGGAGTCTCAATACAAGGTTGGTGGAATTGTCGGAGGTGGTACCAGTCAGGGTGGAGTTGGTCATGGTTGAGACAGAGTTTTAAGCTGCTCCAAGTACAGCTTCATTCCCTTGCAAGTATAATAGAAGGATGTTATTCGAAATGACTGTCTCAGACTAGTACACTACATACAAGTTATAGCTCAGAGACCGTTTGTGTCCACCTGCTTCGCGGTTTTTGGCGCCAAAGTTAATTGATTGTTTGCGTGGCTCGGTTACGGGCCCATCTCCCGCGTTTTACCAGCGTGTCCAACATCCCCTTCACAAATGTGCAAGCGCAACACTCTGACATCACAAATACGTCGTCATTGAGATAAGAGCTTCCGCAAACGTCACAAAATACCAACACTCTCACAAAAGCATTTTTATTTCCCTTAATTTTCAAGATAGGAGTTTCAAATTCATATGGATTAAAATACAACTATTTAGTTATTTTATATTAAATTCCCAAGACACTTACTTCAAAATTGCAAAATTACCAGCTTAAAGCATTTGGGGTGTTTAATTTTTTATAAAAAATGAAATTAAAAATAAGTAAAATAGTATTAAAATATAAAAATTTGGTACAAATCAAATTAATGAGCCATAGATTCAGTCTGCAAAATCTTTAGACACTCGAATTCAATTTACTCTTTTTCTGGCTTAAAAACATCAAAAATATCCTCCATTTATAGGGTCACTTCTTCTATCTATTACCACAGTTGTGACCACAAACCACAATTTTTTAAAACATAATCAATTTCAATATATATTAATTTGTGTGTGTGTGAAGTTTCAGCTTCCTGACATCAATCTGACTGCACATGTATACATTTAAAGAACAATTAACAAAAAGCAGAACTTTCTACTCTTTAAGCTGGACAAACTGTATGGCACTGCAGAAGTACTTAGATAAATCATTGTACCAACCATCAATTTCACAACGTAAAATATTTATATCAGCAAATACAACGTAAAATATTTATATCAGCAAATACAATGAATCATGTAATAATTGTGTGTGTGGTTAATGATTTGAAATTTTTTTTTCTTTCAATGAACATAGAACGCAAGAATTGTGTTTTGTTAGTTACATTGCACTTGGCTAATACATATGATCACTAGGTGGTTCTCCAGGTGGTGGTGGTAGTTCTATTGGTAAGTTATGAAATTTTACTCTAGTTGAGACAGAACCTCTTACTGGCATAGTTGCTCGTCGAGGTGCAAATGCTGCTGACTGTTCTCGTCGTGGTATGTGCCGCCCTTTACGCTTCTCCTTACTTTTTGGTTTATCAAATTCAATTAAAGGGCCTTCATAAAACCTAGTATGTGATGATGTATGGTAGTAAAAAGGTAGATCACTGTCCAATCGTTTCATAAACTCATTGCAAACTTTTCTAAACCCATATTTCACCTGCTTTACAGTAAATTCACGTCCAATTGTGTCTCTCATGACACTAAAAAAACACTCCACATCATCTGATGTTCCTGATCTAGGATGCTCTGGCTTTCCTTCATTCTGCCATCAACGCCACTCTCGGCTCTCAATATTAGTAGTGACAGCAACAAGTGTTTCCTTTGTAAATCCTCTGATACTGTCAATTGGTCTATTGAGTAAGTGGGGAAATAAGTAAAATAGTGAATTAAAGCAAACGTGATGCAATACAATCTAGACCTAGATATATGTGTAAATTACTTGCTAAAAAATAACTACTTAATAGCAGAATAGTCAATAGACATGTAGTAAGTGAAAGCCTGTTAAATTGTATTAGTTTGTAAATACTTACTTAGTTACTTCTAAAGTGCTGAAATCATACAACGTAGTATGCCATGGAATAAGCTCATCAAGGATGTAATTAAGTAGTTCATAATTATATTTGCATCGTTGCAATTGGCTTAATCCGCGCTCATCACAAGAGCGACGCCAGTTCCAAATAATTTGAATGTACTTGGCTTCATACTGATAACCCTTTCTTTCCATGAACTCTGCCAATTGTGGTGAAAAGAGTCTTTCTGCATCATGAACTGACTGCTTGTGGCTTCCAACCAGGACAGGATGGGTCAATCCTGAAGTTTGGTCAGCCAGGGCTTCCACATATTATCGCTCCAAACGTAAATTCTTGGGACGACCATTTCGAGTACTAGTAGCAATTCTCTAAAATAATAATAAAATTATGATAATGATGATTTAATAATAAAAATAGATGGATAATAGAGAGGCCGATAAAAGAAGTACCTTAAACACATGAGCTTCATCTTCTCGTTCCAGAAAGTGCTGAGACGTTTCAGGATGAACTTCAGGAACATAGAAAAACTGTGAAAATGGAATGCCCTTTTTATCCCATTCTTTGATTTCATGAGAGTATTCAAGCTGGGCCAAAATAGATCTTAACTTTTCAACCAATCCTTCGTCCTCATCTATGAAATAGAGATGAAACAAAAAGTTAATGTTTACCATACATTCCATTGAGTTTTCATACCTACCTGACTTCCAATGATGATAGGAGTATCCTTGAGGAACAGTACGAGGTCGGAGCCTGTCCACTATGTCTGAAAATTCTATTCCACTTTCCTGTAAAGAATATATTTCTTGGAGAAGTGGTATAGGAACTGACTTGCATGGAACAACAGCAACTATCTGTCCATCTACTATTTCTAAGAATAAAACATTACATTAGTATATACCTCATTAATTATTTGAATAGCATACTTTTTGGTGATAACATTGAGATCAAAGTTTTCTTGCTCAATTTAGAATATTTTTTTTTTACTTGACTTCTGATTTGTAAAATGGACAGTGGTCTTGTGTATCCCTTTGACCTCAAATAATTGAACTCCCCATTTGATACAAAACCTAAGTATATAATATAATCTCAACTGAGTTAACACATTAACATACTAAAAACTAACCTCTAACTTTCTCGAACTGTCATTTCTTTTAATACATTGGTAATGATTCTTCTGATATCACACTCCTTTAACGCAACACATGGCAAGCACTGTATAGGAATAGCATATGGCTTGTGATCACGTAGTTCGCAGCTTAACATAATAACAAACATATGCGTCGCTGGAACTCTTCTGAATCGTGTAACACCCTTAATAATCTTTGCAAACTTCTCCCGAATTACACCAAGCCTTTTTGGTAAATTAACGCTGGAGTTTTCATCACTTAAAATTTCAAGTGTAGAAGCAATCTCAACTCGCACTTCTTGAAGGTTATCTTTTAACTGGGTCAGCTCATGGATGTCCCAACAAAGAGCAAACATAGTATTATTTGCAGCACCTCCACTCTTTAGCTTGTTTTCGTAACTTTGATTCACTATTTGAAGCTCTACAATAACAAAATATTTATTTAAGAACAATGCCTTCGTTTTTGTATTTTTCAAATTCCTACCATGCAATATGAACTTGCTATCTTCCTTTGAATACTCCAAAAGAACTTCAAGATCTTTCGTTAAAATTACACTTCCGGATCTAGATGATAATCCAAGATCTTTTACAAATAATAATCTGTCGTGCATCTCTTTAAACTTCCGTTCAAGTTGACCATCATTCAAATCTACTTCTCCCGACCACACTCCTTTAGTTGACTCAAATAACCCCTTGACAACATCAACACCATCCGCTTTGATCCACCAAATACTTTCTGGATTGGCTTGCTTTATCCCATCAAGAGCGCTCACCTGAAAGATTAAAGTCACTGAATACATGATGCTATTGAATCAATATAGTACACACCTGCACTTCAGTACCAGTAGAAATATCACAATTAGCAATGTCACGTCTAAGAGTACGCTCAGATAGACCCGGTATATTACATAATGCCTAAATAATAATATTATTGTTTTAATAGAATCAACAAATTTTAAAATCTACCTTGATAGGATGCATTTGATTCAATGAAGAATCATCAGCAATAGCAGAAGATTGCATAATTGGTGCATAATTAAGCATTGGTCCACAATGTAGTTTACACCACTTTGTTCCAAATAATACATACATACTCTGAAGCCACAAGCGGTAATCTGTTGGGCATGTAACCTAAAAAGATCATCGAAAGCTTACTAATTATAGTAATTAAACAGTAATAGTAATGCTTAACTAAAGCATAATTGCATAGCTTAGCTTAGTAATTATCTCAAAAATTTCAATATTTTAACCTCCAACGGGTCCACGCACAGTATGTATTATCTAAGTAAAATATACCTTATTGATGGAAGATGCTGTGTAGAAATTCACCACATATTCAAGTAGTCCCATTGGCATACGAGAAATAGGAAGCAAAGAGTCAGTACCTTGAGGACGCATAGTACCTATTGCTTTAGCCAACAGATATATAACATTTGATCGACCATTGCTATGTAGACGTTTCATTCCAAGAATGACCAGTTCAAGGAAATCAGGTGGTGGGACTGGAATTAAACTTTGTCCAACCAACAACGAAAACAATTCAGAAATAATTTGCATCTGTTTTGCTGGATCTAATTTCGTTAGAATCTTTTCAAAATCATCAGCATATGCTGGCTGACGGGAAGAAGCAGAATCTGGCATAGCAGAAATGCTTTCAATTAAACTTTCAGAAATATCATCATCAGAAGGGTAGTTGAAGTGTTCTTCAGCCAGTGCAGGCGTTGTGAATCTGTGCGAGAGCGTTCTATTCACTTGTGTTCTACATGCTTCACCTATATACACAAATAACTCAAACCCTAAAGTTATGAGATGAAATGGTCCTTACCTGATCTTACGTAAGATGTATGAAGAAATTGCTGCATATACTCTCCAGCATTATTCCAAAATGCCATATTCTTATGCAACGGCCATCTTCTTCCATCAGTATATAGCATAATAAACTCAGTCAACAATTTGAGCTCCAATTCTGTCCATTTAGGAACAACCTGTGTTTGCCGTTTATACTGTTGTAAAGATTCTTTCTGGGTAAAATATTTCTGTTTAACTTGGGTGTATCCAACAGAATTGACTTGGTAGATGCCATATCTATAACTGTCAACTCATCTGCAGAATTTGTACGAGTGCAAAATACACTGTCATCCATTGCAGTATACTATTTTTGGATTGAACCCAAATATGCAGAAAGAAATACAAAATGTTAGGAGAAATTCATAAATAAAGTTAATAGCTAGATGTCTCAATTATCTATTTCTACACAGTAGCTATTAATACTAGTTTTGAGGTACACAATTAATTTGCTAAGTTTTACAAGGAAAACGGTGGGGGGCGCTGGGTGTCACCACATTAAATAAATATATAGACCTATAAGATCTAATTTATTCCAATACTTACCGATATTCTATCCTCTGTGAGATTTCCTGAAGCTCATAATTCCTACGGAATAATGTACTATTTTTGAAACGTCAACTCAGCACTTTAGTGGATCACGCGAGGATGTCCTACCCCCCCTGGGTATGAGGCTATAGAAGTCCCACACACACGATGTATGCAGATTCAGATTGATAATTAATATTTGAAAGTTAGACTGAATATTGAAAAGATTATATCCATTCAGCTTCCCAGAAACGGAACTGTCACTGAAACCCTTTCCTCCTCGGTTGGTGTGTCCTGTACTATAGACTCTATTTTTTAAAGTGTAGTCTAAAAATTACCCACGTCTTTGTTTATGCTGTTATTTAATGTGTATGTATGCAGTTATCATGTGTGATGCTTTTTGAGTGAAGATGAGAACGCCTTAGAGAAGCCAAGAAAGAAGCAAAAAGGTGGTCAAGACTTCATGCTAATAAATCCTGGAGTGATGAAATTCACTCTCTCTTCTCTGTCATTAAAATTTATAATTCAGTTTTATTCCATTTAATATATTGAATGACCTTAACAATAGAACTGTGATTATAGTGTTAGCATTTCTTTAGAAAAATACGCAGCCCGACGATGAAACCCTTATTACCGGCAGGCCGCTGTGACTTGATCGGTAAAGATCGTCGCTGGCATATACTCACTAACTATTTTGGATGGTATGATAAAATCCAGCTCTCATAAGAAAATTGTGCTTATGAAGTTACATCAAGTGTACTGCAAGAATGCCATAGTTCATGTACTTTTGCATTTCTTATACTTTTTTTTTAGTTGAGCCTAACTTTGTTTAAAATTATACCATCCATACTGCAATTTTTGTTCTAAAACATTTTTTTCATAACTAATTAACTAGTGATGTGCTTGAGCACAAATGGGGAGCGAACCTGAAGACTATACTATTTTTATATTTTGACTTCTAACACTGAAGCTACTGAAAACAAGGTCCAGTTTTAAAATTTCGCATACACGGTAAAGGGATTTCAGTGCCATAGTAACAACTCTCTGCAACTGCTGGAATTGAAGGGAAAAAACAACAACAAAACAATACACGTTATTTAAACGTTTTCTTTGTGATATTCTTTAGCTAAGTAGTGGTTGTAACACACAATGTTTTGACACAACTGGACATGCACCTACACAGACTTACCTTAGCGGTAGTCTAGTGGACAATGTATTTTCAAGTAAATACTGTTGCGCACGGCTTATAACCATGACAAAGAGCGCATTGACTTACCACCGCCACTAACCGAATAAAAATGGAAGTTTCAAGTTTTAACTGCAGCACCGCAAAAGAAATTCAAAACATAAACATTCAATTCTAGGGTTATACGGTACTGATCTATAAACCATAGATTCTGTTTTTAGAGTGTCAATTTGGTACGGTTTCGTAACACATCACTAAACACAAAACGCTAGGTTCCCAGTACAAAAGACATACTACGTCCAACATATAACAAATAACAAGTGATGTGCTGAGCACAATGGCGAGCGAGCCTAAAGACTAACCTATTTTATTTGACTTCTAACACTGAAGCTACTGAAAATAAGGTCCATTTTTTTAATTTAGCATACATGGTAAAGGGATTTCAGTGCCATAGTAACAACTCTCTGCAACTGCTTGGAAGGAAAACAACAACAACAAAACAATACACGTTATTTAAAAGTTTTCTTTGTGATATTCTTAGCTAAGTAGTGGTTGTAACACACAATGCTTTGACACAACTGGACATGCACCTACACAGACTTACCTTCGCAGTAGTCTAGTGGACAATGTATTTTCAAGTAAATACTGTTGCGCACGGCTTCTAACCATGACAAAGAAGCGCATTGACTTACCACCTACCACCAGCCACTAACGAATAGAAATGGAAGTCCCCTTAAGTTTTCAAGTTTGTAACTGCCACACCCGCAAAATAAATTCAACCCAAACCGGTAAACAATTCAATTTCTAGGGTGATGCTGGTACTGATCGATAAACCAAGGATTCTGTTTAGTGCATTGGGCGGGGTCGACCACATAACTAACACAAAAACGCGAGGGTCAAAGTACAAAATGACATACGTACGTCCATATAGATAACTAAACTAGTGGTGTGCTTGAGCACACATGGCGAGCGAGCCTGATAGTTAGGTAACATAAAATGTTTCTATGTTTTTAGCTTACTTCAATGCAAAACACTATAATAGCAGTTTATGACTTTGATTTCAGCAAACAAATACAAAATCACTCTCTTTAACCTTATAATGGTAACTTTGTAGTAATCCAATCAAACATCAACCATTCTGATAATCTCAATCACCAGTAACTCTTGAACAAGCTCTCAGCTCCGATAAAAAATAAACCAGTGTTATTATTTGTAATTTTAGTCAACAAATATGGAATTACTACTTACATCATTCTTGAGTATTGATAACTTCTGTAGTATCAAATTGAAGTTACTTTGACCATCTGAATTACCTTGAATTCTTGACAACAAGCTCTCACCTACAAAAACAAAGACAATCAATTTTAGCACACAAATACAAATTACTTTCTTACCTCATTTTCTTGAGCAGTGGTAACTATTGTAGTACCAAATTTTGAGCCCAATCGACTATTTGAATTTACCATCACTGTTGACAAGCTCTTATCTACAACAAAGAAGGCCAGAGTTATTTTTGCATACAATCTTAGCTAACAAAATTGGAATTGCGGCGTACCTTATCTCACGCTTCCCTCGAGAAGTAGTAGCTTCCTACATAATACTACGCGGCATTCTGGACTACCGACGGCTCTTGACAACCAACAACCGGCACTCCGTACCCTATCCCTCCATACCCCCCATAAAACGCGAAGTTTTGAAATTAAGTCTGGAAAAGGGTCTTCAATGCCATAGTAACCTGTCGAATCAACTTTTTGTGTCTTGAAAACAAGCGTTTTAGCAGGAATTTTCTCATACTTTGGAGCTTAGGTATAAAGTAAGGTTTGCTTAATGCTGTAGTTTCAGAATAAACTGGAGTCAAGCCTAAATAGCCGTGTTTTTAGGAGAAAAAGTTCCTCGCGCGCGCGTTTAAAGAGCATACGTACCATCCATACATACATACATAATATATATAACATATACCCGATTTTGCATTATCCACCCCTAATACTGTCTCGCTCGCTTCGCTCGCTCGCCAATAAATAAACAAACATCCCCGATTTTCGATTGTGTTACCCCTGTAAGTGTCTCGCTCGCTACGCTCGCTCGCCAATTATCTAAACCGTCTGTGAATTCAATTTTTTTTAAACCTTTTCATAAAAAAATAATAAAATAATACACTTTATTGAGGGAAGTGGTCGACAATGCAACAATTAGCATCAATGGACGGTCGACTTCGTCTACATGGAAAGACGTTAAGTGCAGAACGGCTGACCCTCACCTTTGATTTCACGCGATGTGTTTGCGCGCGCTCTTGTTGCTAGCTGTCACCTTCGACCTTTGTGGAAAGTTGTCCTTGGTGACCCTGCAAGATTGATTTAGGAGGTGGTTCGTTAGGTTGGTTGCTCGTTGTTGGTTGCTCGTTGTTGGCTAGGCTGCATTTGTGCTACTTATGAGTGATGACATAGGAGAAGAGGACTGCAACGGCAGGAATTCACTTATGCTATGCGATAACAAGTAAGTGTACTAAATACTGTGATGTGTAGTGTTTAATAGATAGCTAATGAATTGTGTTTAGGAGTTTTGCAAATTATTTGACATGACAAAAAAAACAGAGTTTTCTTTAAACACCTCTCCCCCCAAACTAATAAAGCATGTAACTGTCTGAACTAATAATTTCTGCTGCCAATTCATTGCTGAAAGTGTGGGTTATCGAATACAATTTTATATTATTATAGTATGAGTAATAGCACCGGTAACAGATTAGGGATCAATAGCACTCTAAAGCAATTGAAATAGCACTAGCCAGTACTATTTCAATTGCTTTAGAGTGCTGTTGATCCCCAAAGTACAGGTTACCCGTGCTATCACTCGGTAATAGTAGGCCATCTTTTTTTATTATCATTATATACATGTACGTGGGGTTGACAATTGAAATCTGAAGCTTTACTCTAGGACGATCTGTTCCTTGGAATACTCCTTATTGTGCACCATATTATCTAGTCTGAAGTAGCTAGACTCTTTCTGAAGAGCCAAAAGCCATTCAACTTTCCAGGGGAGTGGCATTAGCTTTTAAGTACGCATACCTATCTTATCTATAATGAATTGAATGAAGTTGAAATAATTTATATTTTACTCTAAAAAATTACAATCTATCTACAATTCCAATGTTTTATTTGCTGACTCCTTCACCTGAAACTAAACAAATATAAGGTTTTGTAAAAGTTTAATGTAGTTAATTAAACCAAAAAATAATTTTATACGTAGTGCACTAATTATTATTATTATAATTTAGTATTTGCAGTATAGTAGTAATAGTAATACATTATTACGATTACAATTGTTACTACTATTACTTTATCATCATTCATATAATACATTTTAATATTATCGTTATTGCTATCATAATACTCTTGCGGCCACTATTACCGATATTTTATTAATATAAATATTATTGATACAAATAATTTTACTAATACTTACTTGCAATTACTGTTATCAATACAATATTTTATTATAATTATAGTTATGGTAAATTCTATAGTATTGTTATCGTAGTTACCAACCTCATCCACCACAACTTCAAACTCGTCTTCCATATTTATAGCTATTTCGGCACAGCCAGGCTGTATATATGAAATAATCTAGTGTTAAGCTAACTATTTATGGTTGCATAATAGAATGCCTCACCTGATCGGTACATGGATATTCATACTGTGTGCCAACGTCCACTACATGGATGTAATTGGAAGCATACTCCAACACTTCGTCACATTTCTTTGGTAGTGGAGCAGGACTTATTCCAAAAAAGCTTTCCTGGAGTTGACAAACAAATTGTATGTGACATGCAAGTTATTATATCAACCAATGCTAAGACTTATCAGAGAATAAGTGAATTAAAATTACATGGTAGAGAACACGAACAGTAAGGCTTTATTATACTGTTGGTAAAATAGAGGTATTGCTTGAAGCTCACATGGCAAAATATAACTACATCCTCATCTATTTAGACATTTAGGGGCACAATTTCTACCATTTATGAGCTATTTAGTGACATAAGTTGACAATTTGATTCCCTTTATGAAGAATTATACTATAATAACTATTGGTCTATTTATTAATGTTTCAGATCTCATTTCAAAATTTAAACTTTCACATTATTCTTCTACAAAGAAACTTATTATGCACCAATCAATGCACAAATTTAGACATACCTCAGAATGAGATTTTGTGATCTTGTGTTCAGTTACTGGAACTGAGAAGAAACCATACTGATCTGGTTCACACTGTTTAAAAACAATTAATTTATATATAAAAAAAAACAACTAAATAGATTGGAACTTTCTCACCTAAAGTGATGGTCTAAATAAAAGCAAAGGAAAAATGAGAAAAAATATTAGCTAATATTAATTGTCCCTGGCGACAATCAAGATTTGTTCACATTTTTCCTTTGCTTTTTTCCAGATCCCTTTAGGTGAAAAAGTTTCAATCTACTCTGCCTGAAAAGTGTCCATTGACAACCATAACAAAATCGTAAATTAGTGTATAATGCGTTGTTATCAATTTTGTTAACCTCTATTGCCTTGTAAATTTTATGTTAACTCTAATTATCAATACAGTTTACGGATTTTGTTATGGTTATAAATGGACACTTTTCACCCTGTGATAGTTTTTATGAAAGGTCAGAACGTGATAACAACTAAATAATGTTGTGAATTGTAACTAATTCTGAGTACAACCACAATAGGAACTGGATGACACAATGCATTTTATAGTTAATACTTACTATCAAAGTCTCTCCACTTATTTCTGCGGTCACTAACATCTTTTTAGATGGTTTTTGGACCATAAGTGGACCCTGTATAAAATGCAACATAAAATATTGACGATCAATTACTTTGTGAGAAACTTTAACCAAGTTATACTAGGGTAGCTGTTGTTGAATGTGTATTACTTAAATCAATCAAAAATATTATACATGTGATTAATTAATCTATATATTTAATAACATGGATATAAAGCTTACTACAATACTGTCAGTAGGAATTTGTGTGGCCACTGATTTCTTTAAAATACCATCATTGCTCCAATACTAGATTAAAAAATAATAACAGCACAGTTTAAAAATAGCAATTTTACTATAGTATGTCCACATTGAGTTGGGGAGACCACAGATGTGGCAAAAGAGGAACGCACTTGGCAGAAACAGGAAACCAATTAATGTCACATGACAATATTAGCTAGCTTAAACGCACGAAAACGTAGACGCCCACAGTAAAAACGGGGGTCTAAGGTGAGCATTACTACCGTAAGTTTACTGATTGAAATGAAAAAGAAGCTATGGTAGTTTCTTCCGTGGCTGTATTCAATATGATGTGCATATGCCCGGTTATAACGAATCACTCGTAGTTTATTGTTTTTATAGGGAATTTTCTGGACCGCTTCAGCACGAGCTTTCGAATGGTTTATACCCCCGAAGCGTAGCTACTTCCGTTCAAAAGTTACTAACGGTTTTTACAGCGCCAACTCAACTTGGACATACTATATAAGTCTTTACATTTTTGTGAAATGTTTTCTTTAAAATTATTTCACAGCTTCATATAGCTTACATTATAAATAGCTGATGATAATAAATACTTCTCAAACTCTACAAAGTGAATGAAATTTTAGTATCGATTATAAAATCAGCTTACATATTCATCGTCACTGATGACATCATGAGGATATTTGCTATAATAAAGTACATAAAAAATTGTGACCCTCTCCATCTCTTTGTAATAAAAGCTAGTTAAACTTACTTAAACCAATGTCTGCTTTTACGAGCAGGTTTATGGTCTGGTTCATCAACTTCTGCAAAGTAAGTGCGCTAAAATTGAATTTTTCAAGCTGAATAACTTACTCAATCTGCAGTAGTATCCTTTGAAAATGATGAAAGTGGTCACTACCACAATGACAGGAATCACTAATATCAATAAGTACCAATATCTAGGAAAACTGCTCGAGGTGTCTAACATGAAGGAGAAAAAATGAAATAATTCATTTTATTGGCAAGAAAGTCTTGCCACTTCTTACCTGAAGAGCAGTCCTCAATATCTTCTGCAGAGAACTTTTCACGATAGTAATATTTAAAATTACTCATTAAAATAATGGCCTCATAATTTTCAATATTTGGAATGTTCACTGTTATGGTACTTTTTTGAACTTCACCAGTAATAGTATTAGTTTCCCCTTTTAGGAAGTAGTGGCATCCAGATAAATTTCCTTCCGTGCCACAATTAATTTTATAGTTGTTTCCAATTGCACGACATAAAATTTCCGACAGTGCAGAAACATCTAGAATTAAATGTATTACATTTACACTAGTGATATGTGCTTCAGAAAAAATGGGAGCAAGCCATTGTGCACTAATTTATATTATATGTAATTCAAGCAGCCTTAATATGTATGATCGTAATTAAATCAGATTGAACTTGATATTCACTATTATCAGATTTGTTAAGAAGAATCAAAATATTTTACTTCAAGTGAAAATTCTAGCTGCTATAAATTTAGTTTTGGATGTCATTATTCAGTTT